>Ga0228711_1009909_pt1 | contig 12729 bp, 6 predicted proteins | sample MedpolnodulmetaG_2_FD_177996 | JGI IMG/M metagenome (GOLD analysis project Ga0228711, IMG submission 177996) | Root nodule microbial communities from Medicago polymorpha collected in Santa Monica, California, United States - brown nodules | ecosystem: Host-associated > Plants > Roots > Nodule...
CGCTAAGCATGGTCAAACGGTCAAATATGCTTACCTAGGAAAATTTCCTCGGTATGCATTGTCTGTAGCGAGGAAACTGAGTTCCTAGGTATATTTCCTAGCTAAATGGATGATTTCTTGTAGTGTAATCAATCCTTCTCATCATATGATCATAATCACAATAACATCCTGTCCTGCGATTTCATTTTGATGCATGCAGGGCTGCAGAGCAGTTGGTTGCGATCGAGCAAAATTCATCGGATGTTGCAACGCGGAATGCATGTGTTTCAGATGTTTCTATTCCGGTTATAAAGGAAGATAAACTTGCCGAAAGTAGTGTTTACTGTTTCGCAAAGTCTTTGTTCTATCTCCGTCAGTATAGGAGAGCTTCTTATTTTCTTCGTGATCAAATCGATCAGAAATCAGTATTCTTGCGATCTTATGCTCTCTATTTGGTTAGTTTTCTTTTCAAACAGCATTGTATGGCTTTGTTTATTTGGCTGGTTTGTGTTTTCATTAAAATTGTGGATACTTGGATTAATTAATCATTTGATCAAGTGTGACATATTTATCATAATTTTTTTTCGATTGTTTTGATTAATTTTAAAGCAGTGCTATAGAAGGTGAGAAAGATTTTTTGGTAGTTTGGCTATCACATTATGATTTTTTGGTAGCATGAGAAAGATGTGAGACTTTTGGGGGTATCGCAATATTATAGAAGCCGGTGAAAATGGGAAGGGATGAGAGATATACAAGGACATAAATGAAATAGAGACATAAGAGAAAGGGGAAGAAGAGAAGAGAGGGAAGATGTAATAACATGGAAGATATTAAAAAAAATGAGAATCTGTAGAAATCCATTGATGTGGATAAAGAGGCTTTAAAGCTTAAAACTCGCTAAAAAGCCACAGTTTTTTGGAAAAAGTCTTTAAAATGTAACTTTCTAATAATAAGATTAGAAAAAGGTATAGTTTTTAGAAAACTTGTCCCACACGATCGCGGAGGAGCAAAGGAGGGTGTTTTCGCATATTTGGAGAAGGCCGGCTCCGTCTAAAGTTGTTGCTTTCTCTTGGAAGTTGCTTCATGATCGGATTCCAACTAAAGTAAACTTACGGAATAGACATGTCCTTCCTCCGGATGTCTCGGAATAGCAAACCATTTGTTCATTCACTGTGCATTCGCAAAGGAGGTGTGGAATGGGGTGTATAGGTGGCTTGAGGTTGAAATGGAGATCCCGCTGAATATGTTTGTGTTGTGGGAGGATTGGAATGTGGCTGCTGGTAATAATAGGATTCGTAATGGCTTTCGATTGATATGGCATGCCGTGGTATGGAATCTGTGGAAGGTGAGAAATGATCGTATCTTTAAGAACGTGGTTTGTGGGGTGGAGGATACGGTGGAGGCTGTGAAGGTTGTGTCGTGGAGATGGTTTTTAAGTCGTTTAAAGGTGACGGCATGTTTGTTCTACGAGTGGTGTTGGAATCCAAAAGCTTGTCTTTCACGGTAACGAAGGCTGGTTCTTGGCTCTTTTCGCAGATACAAGTTTGAGGCTGGGGTATGCCGTGTTAAATTGCGGTGATCTGGTGCAGGTTTTGGCAGGATGGTATATGACAGCCTCATGTTTTTGTTTGATGCGGATACAGTTGTTACTGCTGTTTTGTGCTGTCTGTGTTTTGTTTTTTCTGTCATTGCGGTGTTCCTGTGCGTTTTGTGCTGTGTTCTTGCGTGACCGGTTTTGGGTTTCTGTTATTTCTGAGCCCTTTGTATTTCTGTTTGCTTAGCCACTAGTTTTTTAGTGTGCTCCTTGCACACACTCGTCGTGAATAAAATTAGCCGTTTAAAAAAAAAAAAACCTTTTTTGTATACTAGTATTGTGTCTCAAGAAAAAGCTGTTGAACAAGACAACATACCATTTCTAGATGGCTAAACCCTGCACGTCATTGACATCATTATCAATGACAGCAACGTCCCACCCCTTCCACTTGAATTATATTTTAAGTTCAATTTAAATACTTCAAAAAAACCTCTAAATCTTCACCACAAAGTTTTTTGTCATTCACCACAAAGTAAGGTTAGAAGTTGCTAAGGTGTGTGCTGCTCGGTTCTACAATTACTGTCTTACCTATTAGATATTTTTAACACTTTGACAAATTAATGACTTTTCTGCACTGCCATCATATCATTGTGAGGATGGATTAACATAACCAATGGATTTCAGTAAACTCAATAACATGGTTCATATGGTTCATGAGTTTGAATATCTAATCTTGGCTTGGTATCATCCAAATGATATTTACCATTTTAATGACTTCTATCTCTGCTATCTTCGGTACTTCTTACTTATACTTGCACACATCAATTGACAAAGTATAGGAACTGTCACTACAATTTAGCATTCGATACATACTCCGAGATGGTCCCTAATAGGAATATTACAATACGTCTTTAAAATTAGAGACTATCAGCTAGACGAATCTCATAGACTAAAATGAAGAGTTCAGTGATAAACCAAACACTTGCCAAATCAAACAAGTTTCAGTAAAGTCAGCCAAACAGATTTTAAAAGAAAGGGTCGCAAAGAAGACATTGTAATTTGTAACTAGTAAGGTAATATGAGAACTCTTCACTGCCCATTATCAAGTGGAGAGTTGGTGTTAGGTTGGTGCTTCTCTGCCTTATCTTCATTTGATAATTTACCATCCTGAAAACAAAAAAATAACACTCAATTGACACTGCAATATCAATCATATACAAAAGAAATTTGAGAGGTATTAAAAAGCAAACGAACAATAACTGAATATGAAATATCCAAAAAATGGCATTTGTATTCGACAATCAATCATTTTGCTATAACAGTAGTTCGCTCTCACGAACACACCGTCAATATTTGATGTAAAATTTAGTATGTAAATCCTATGACATGAGCTGTATTGTATTATAAAAGATCACAAGTTATGGTCTGACTTACCTTAGGACTTGTGCAGTGTTCTCGATGGCGGAATATGGAGAAAGGCCAAAAACCCACCATTGCAGCATATGGCATTGCCATGGCTGGCACCCCCTTCAATAATTACTTATGGCGGTTGTCGAAAATCTGCCACACTATTCTGCCATTTAATAACACTGCTTGTGTGTTTAGAAATTCATAGATATCAACCAATAAGAGTTGTGTGTATAGGCCATTCTTTTTGAAATCAGATAGGAAAGTTTGATTGGTTGAGCTGATAACTAGCCATGTATTTAAATCAGTCAAAATGGTCTTAAATAGGCTGCTGGAACAGGTTTAAACCGCTAAATTTTTAGTTTCTAGAATTGTGATGATTTTCTGTAATTTGTATTGTTCTCATTCTAAAAACAATTTTTGACCTAAGGTGTAAATGTTATCTCATTATGAACCATAGAAAACTTACTAGATACAGGGGTATCATGTCAACTTTATAACCTGTATATTTTGTGTTTTTTTTAACCTTAATAAAGATAATGTATTCCGCACTGTCGCATGCCAATATCACAATCAACTGATCTGACGTAGTGCATTTCACACTATAAATTAATTTGCATAATATTGGTTTAAAAGAACTGAGTTTTTTTAGTTTTTGGAATTTCATGTCTATAACTTCTTTGTTCATGCTTTGTACTTCTTACAGGCAGGAGAAAAGCGAAAAGAGGAAGAGGTGATAGAACTTGACGGACCTCTTGGTAAAGGTGATGTTGTGAATCAGGAGTTGGTTTCGTTAGAGAGGGAGTTGTCTACACTTCGCAAGAATGGCACAATCGATCCCTTTTGTTTGTACTTATATGGTCTCGTACTGAAACAGAAAGGCAATAAAACTTTGGCACGTACAGTTCTTGTGGAATCTGTAAATAGCTACCCTTGGAACTGGAATGCCTGGACTGAGCTGCAATCCTTATGCACTTCCGTTGATATCTTAAATACTCTTAATCTCCGCAGTCATTGGATGAAGGACTTTTTGCTTGCCAGTCTCTACCAAGAACTAAGGATGCATAATGAGTCTCTTTCAAAATATGAATATTTACTCACAGCTTGTGGTTTTAGTAATTACATCCAAGCTCAAAATGCTAAAACCCTGTACAGTTTGAAAGAATTTGATCAAGTTGAAGCTATATTTGAAGAACTGCAGAGGACTGATCCTTATAGAGTGGATGACATGGATATGTACTCCAATGTGCTATATGATAAATACAGACCTGAATCTTGTTATATTATTGGGAATTATTACAGTTTAAAGGGGCATCATGAAAAAGCAGTTCAATATTTTAGGAGAGCCCTTAAACTGAACAGAAACTATCTCTCAGCTAGGACACTTATGGGTCATGAGTATGTAGAAATGAAAAACACTGGCGCTGCGGTGGGTGCCTATCGTCAGGCTGTTGATATAGACCGGCGTGATTACCGTGCTTGGTATGGACTAGGACAAGCTTACGAGATGATGGGTAAGCCTTTTTGGGCGCTTCATTACTTCAAGGAATCTGTTTTCTATCAGCCAAATGATTCCCAGTTGTCAATTGCAATGGCTCAATGCTATGAAAATGACCAGATTCACATGCTCGATGAGGCAATAAAGTGTTACAGAAGGGCTTCAAATTGTAATGACGGTGAAGCAATTGCTATGCACCAACTTGGAAAGCTGCATTCAGAGCTGGGACACCATGAAGAGGCAGCATTTTACTACAAAAAAGATTTAGAGAGGATGGAATCTGAAGAGAGGAATGGACCGAACACGGTTGAGGCTTTACTCTTCCTTGCAAACTATTACAAATCGAGGAGAAGATTTGAAGCAGAGGCTTACTGTACTCGTCTTCTTGATTATACTGGCCCCATGAGTCTAAGATATTTACCTACACTTTCAATTTTTTTTTTATTTCTTTAATAATAACTACACTCTCAAATTTCAATCAATTTGTTTCATACCAAATAATTTAATGATCTAAATCATTCTTTCAGGAGACGGAAACAGCAAAAAGTTTACTTAGAGGGATGCGATCGTCACAATCTAGTTTCCCTCCATCGGATGTTGATCACTTTCCTCCGTAATGTCTCTCTTGATGAAGTACTGTGTTACGTGCTGCATTCTTCAATTTTGGTTTAGATTAATTCACATACTTTGTGCTGCATCAGAACTAATGGCAAACATGAAAATGTAGAAAATCATTCTCATACTTCAATGCTGCAAAATGCAGTAACATGTAAACTAGTATAAAAGCATCTTAGCACATTTAAATCTAAAGTGGTGATCTGGTTTCCAAAAACTTTTCTTCTTTTCTAAAGTGGTAGATAAGGTTCTGTTTGAATTGGTAAATATGTTAGGGATTGGACAGCAAAAGTAATTGTTCCATGTTTTTTTATTTAATAATATAAGTTGTAGAATAGGAAAAAAAACAAGGGAAACTATCTCAATTGCAAACTCCTTTGATTTCCAAGATCTGTTCACCTCCTTTTCTTCGATGAGTAAGGTTTATGTTAATCTCTCTTGCAGCAGAAGTACTCAGATATTTTCTAATAACATTATTGCTTATAGAAAACAGCTGTCTATCGAAATAAAACGCATAATCAACTTTGTTCTACATAGAAGTCAGGTTTAGGGTCTTCATCAAATAAACACTCTACTAAAGCAAATTATTTTCATACAATGTATCCTCAACAAATACATGAATAACTTACACAAAACTTGATGGATTTGTCTAAGCTCAAACCAATATGTCACAAGAAATTTTATCTTTGTTTTCTTCTTCATCCATTGTATCACAAAGTGCCCTCCCTTTTGTCTCAGGTAAGAACACACCAAATACTCCACTAAAACCAATAGCCAACCCAAAAACCCCATAACAAAGAAACTTATTTCCTCTACCAGCACCCACCAACAATGGACTAAAAGCTCCACCAAACACCACAGCAAGCCTAGCCATTGACAAAGCTGAATTCCTCACACAAGTTGGAAACAATTCAGTTGTGTATATCAAGTAAATACTAAATGAAGTGCAAGCACTAAAAAAAGATATCAACTCAAACCCAATTTGCACCTTGCTCCATAGTTCCCCTTCAATAGTGGACATTATACTCAAAACACCACTTATGATACAAAACACAAACAATGCAACTCTCCTTTTAAACTTGTCTATGAAGAAAAATGTGACCAATGAAGATGGTATCTCACTTAAGGCATTAAAAGTGACACTTAAGTAAAGATTAAAGGACAAGTTTCCAAGGCCTAGTGGCATACCATAATAGACAACTCCAATTCCAAAACCTAATGCCATAATCAACAATAGTCTCCTTGAGGACCATTTCTTTTGCATCAAAAGTTTTAGGGCATAAAACAAATCCACATTCAAATTATTTTCTTCCTCATGTGAAGACATATTGTTGATGGATAAATTTAGGTTACTTTGAGTGATTGAAGTGATGTATTTTAGTGTAGCTATTGCTTCTTCTTTTTTTCCTCTCAATAGAAGCCATCTAGGTGACTCTTGAACGAAAATTTTCACCAGCATGCAATAGAAAATTGTTGGAATTGATGTCCACAAGTAAAGGTTCCTCCATGACGAAGTTTTGTTTGCATAAGCCATAGCTGGAAGGGACAAAAAACCTATAGTGAAACAAAAGAAGCCGATGACACTAATCTTACCTCGCCAACGCTTTCCAACGAGCTCGGAAGCTAGAACAAGCGATGAAGTGCCGATGGTAGCACGGCCAAATCCAGATAAGAATTTAAGCAACGAGTAGATCCAAATGTTGGGAGAGAAAGTGGTGAAGAATGAGGCAAGAGCCATCAAGAGAGTTGAGAAGAAGAGCATGTTCTTGCGACCTAGTGATGAGGAGTCTGCAAGTGTAGACAAGAAAAGCCCGCCAACTAAGCAGCCCATGAAGAACATGGAAGCTGGAAGGCCTGTGATGATAGAGCTCTCACACTGCATGGCCCATTCAGATATGATGGAGGCCTGTGCTGGCCCATCCCAAGCCCACGAGCCTTTGGGAAACTTGCACACATCATTGAATGATGTTGTTGAGTAGCAGCCATTCAAAATGTCAATGTTTTCACCGGTGCAGTGCCACGATGGAAGTGCATCGGTGAAAACAGTGATGAATGTTTGTTGGGCATCAAAAATCCAAGCAAAGGATATAAGAACAGCTTGGAAGAATTGACTCCAATTGAGTTCACCTATGCATTTTTCTATTGTGAAACCAAGAGAATGAAGGTGTTTATTTGGTGATGTTTTTGTGTCACTAGTGTTATTGAGTTGGTTCAGAAGAGGAGTTGGATCGCCCATATCAAGAGTCTATGTAGTTTTTCTATACAATTATTGTTGTAATGACTATCTATTCTATACTATATATATATAATGGGGAATATGCATGCATAATAACTGACTATAGTATCATCTAGATATTCTTAGTAGTAATTGAATTTTATAATTATTTTTCATAAAAATAACACCCTCTTGTCCACTATTTTCTTCTAAAAAAAGACCCTCATGTCCACTATGTATAATATTTTATTTTATACGAACAACAAGTATCATCATGTCCGTATAAATAAAGATTTTTCTACAAAAAAGTTATATAAAAACAAGGATAAAATTATCAACCCAGCTGTTCTTCCCTTCGTTTTTGACCCAGCAGCCGCTATGGAGTGTATACACAAGACCTTTTTTGAGCTAATCACAAATGACACGGCAAAGAGTCATATTTTAACAAACACATGTATCCTTAAAAATAAGTGGGGGTGTTCGGCCTTTGAATCTCAACTCCTACATATATTGTGCAATGTCTTATCAACTGAGTTAAGTTAAGTGGACTGACATCTACAATAATTTATAAGGTGAGTTAACATATATTTTTTGTGGTGAAATATTGATGTAATTAGTTTGTGATTTCAACCAAGCACATGTATCCCCATTACTTAAATAGTTTTGCCCCTTGATAAATTTTTCTGGCTCCGTATTGGTTAATATCAGTCCTAGTCCTTTTCCCTAAAAAATAAAAAATTAGTCCTAATCTTTTTTTAATTTATTTTTTCTGTATATTCCTGTTTTAAGTAGACCTAGAGTAAATACCCTTTAAAATGCACTTTTTTAGTTCCCTTCGTAAACAAATTTTATTTAATATTCAAATCATTCTTTTCATTTATGTAACAAACAATCCAATAATTGCCCTTAACTAAATACGTATTTTTTTATTATGTGAAAATCTATTACTTTTGCTGGTTTTAGCACCAATGCAAAATGTAAAATTTATGCTTGATTATGCTTGATAACCTCTTATTGAAACACACTAGCACAACTGAATAATGAAGTAATAATAAGTCCAAAAAAATAACACTGAAGTAATAATAAGTCCAAAAAAATAACACTGAAGTAATAAGAATGTAACTGAAGAGGGAAAAAAATAGTAACATATAACTAAAATAGACTGATTTCTTATAAGACAAATAGAAAGTAGAAACAGAAGTGTCTTATAAATCAACATTTTAGATTTATTTAATTAATGATGTATATGATCTTTATTATATACAATATACATCATTTAATTAAAATCTAAAATATTGATTTTTTATTATAATAGTGACCGAAGGGTATATTAATTTAGATAATTTGATAGCAGAGATAGTTTGCTTAAGGAATTTAAAATACCTTGCATTTTTTTCAAAACCCACTTGACTGCTCCAGAACAGCCTGTACATGACATTCTTACTTTGAGGACAACAGTCTGCAATATAATCACAAAGACAAAAATCATAAATTATCAATTCTTAAAAGGTAAAGCACATTAATTATTCTTTGATTTCAATTTAAAAAGGGAAAATATGTTGAAGATGGGGACAACAATAAGAACAAAGCAGGCATCATAAAAGGAAGTAGAAATAGAATAACTAGCATATATATTGATAAAGAGGCCAACAACCAAAAATAAATATTGTTAACAATAAAGATTACAAAATTAGGGTAATGACTAAGAGGCTAGGGTTAAAAAAAAGTTTCAACCCGGTGCATTAAAGCTCTCACATACACATGAGTCGGGATTGAGTCTTACCATTTGGTGTATTGTATACATTCTTACCTTGTTTTTATACAAAATATTGTTTCCAAGACTTAAAGTGTATTGTATGCATTCTTACCTTATTTTTATACAAAATATTGTTTCCAGGATTTAAACACATAACCTTTCAATCACATGGTTACAAAAAAGTACAAAGGAATCATAATATTTCAATTCAAAAACTCATCAAATTCATTACAAAAACGTCAAAAACAAGAACTATAGATCAAGGGGAAAAAATAAACAGAACTCCAAAAATAAAAATAAAAAATCTAGAATCACAATGATCAAGCACAAGCAAAATACAAGCGCAATATCAACAGAACAAAAGAAGTATAAAGGTTAAGCACCTCAGAAGACATGGTTATGACGTATGAGTTTGAAAGAAAGTGAACAATAAGAAGAAGAATATATTCTCAAATCTCAATTGGATGGTTTTGGAATGAAGGTTTATGGTAATGAGAGTGGTAATTGTCAAGAATAAAGTGCCTATATATATATATATATATCTTCAGATTTTAGATTTAAATAAATATATTTAAGATTTAAAGTAAACTTTGGAAGAGATGGTAATAAGGTTTACGATGATGGAGGCTACTTGGATTTGTAACTGATATGTCTGTCTCTTACAACTTTCTTGTAAATTAAGTATGATGTGTTACTTTTGAATTCATTGTCTTTTCAAAAGGGATGAAAGTTTAGAAGTTTATCAAAAGTTTATAATTGGAGTGCTACATATGATATTCTGAATGTTTGGATTTGTTTACTTCACTCAAGAATATTGGAGTTCTTATGCATCAGTGGTGGTGATAATCCATAACAATCCTGTTTGTATTTTTTTTACGTTTTCGTTAATTTTTTTGCATCGAATGTGTAGGTATTTTTTTGTTGTTCTCAAAAGTTTAGGATTTTACACTTATTATGTTTCTGTTGTTAAATGTTTTTGAACATCAAGAAAATCAAAAAATAATTGCTTGAATGAAACAACTTTATTAAACTGACTTTTTTGAATAAGCTGTTTTGCAAAAATAAGTTGTTTTTTTTAAAATAAGTTGTTTTGCATAAAATAAGTTGTTTTAAAATAAGTTGTTTTTAAAAAATAAGAAGTTTTGCATAAAATAAGCTGTTTTTTTAAAAAAAAAAAGAGATTGTAATAAGTTGTTTTGTATAAGGTAAGTTGTTTTGAAGAAATAAACTATTCTAACTTTTAATTTTATTTGTTATTTTTTTTAATAAAAGTGGTTTTATTCATTGGATAAAAAATATTTGTTTTGGTTCGGTTTAGTTTGGTTAATAGGTAAGCAAATGGTTAACCGAACCATAACTTTAGTTCAGTTTGGTTACTTCCAAACTTTAAACGGTTTGGTTCGGTTATACCGAACCATTTCAGCAATTTGGTTCGGTTCGATTCGGTTTTGATGGTTAGCCGAACCATGTCCACCCCTACAAAAGAGTGTTGCTGTTTTCGGTTAAGGACTAGACTAATTTAACATTATTCGAGTATTTCCTTATGTTTTTATATTATTATTATTATTGTTATAATAAATTATAAAAACATAATAATTATAGGTCTTACTATTTGGGTTGAAATATCTATCCAAAATGTCAACTTACAATAGTAAATGTCAATTACCTATTACCTATGTAAATGTCAAATTAGAATAGTAAAACAAATAATTTCACACATGTAATAGTGGTAAATTTAGTAGTATAAATATCATACTTTGATTCATGTAAATACACACCATTTTGAGAAATCAAAATATATCATCATATTTCCTTCTCCATTAATTTCCTTAGTTTGATAAATCCCATTGCTATATATTATTTGAAGTATTATAAATTAAAGTAGTATTTTATATCATCTTTTTGTTCACTAATATCATAAAATAAGCATTTAAGTTTCTAAATCTTTAACAATTATTTCGAATTATATAACGTTAGTTTTATATAAACAGATTTTCATTGACCGGTCATTGTTCCTTCAAATAGTGACTGGACAAACCCAAGAGTGTACTTACACAAATAATGATGATTCTTCAAATAGTAACCATTTTCTAATTGAGATAATTTGCTTGCAATTTTTCTCCATAATAGTTGAGTATTAGCAATTTTCATAAAACTTGGAAAGTTGAATCCCATTTCGGACGATAGTAATTAACCAGTGGCGTTTGTGATGGGAAAGTAGAAAGTTTTCCCACCATGGGAAAGTTGTGTTGTAACCCACAAGTGGTGGCAGTTAGACAGGTTGAAAGTAGCTTTTGTTTGGTTTTTTTAAGGGACAAACAAATTATAATGGAATATTAAACTAAATTTGGTATCATACCCCCCCTTTAATAGAGATTACTATTTACAACATAAAAATCATCATCTCTCACTTAATCAAAAAAGACACATGTGGTTCAGACTTAATGAAGAAAGATAGTCACATGAGTTCAACCAAAATTCTGGAAAAAACATCACCAAAGCAACAACTTCATTTGTGAAGATTTGAATTGATTTTTTTCTCTAGAGATCTAACTGGTTCTCGTTCTTTCTTTGTTGAAGGTAAACAAACACTGATTTATATGTTCTTATGGGTTAAATCTTATTAATTGCTTAATTTGTTGAATTTTTCACATCTGTTTATATGTTTGATTACTTTCAATTTGTGCTTAGTTGTTGTTTGATAACTTTGAAACATAGAATGATTAAGCAATTTATAAGAACGTGTAAGATTTAATGGATTCTTTTGAATCTTATCAACTAAATTGCTTAATTGATAGCAAATATGTTGTTCGATAGTTTTTTATTTATAAGAAACATCCTTTAAAAAAAAGATTTATAAGAAACACTGATTTATGTGTTTGATTTCTTTGAATTTTTGCTTAGTTGTTGTTCGATTACTTTGCAACATTAGGATGATTAATAACATATTAGTTTGAGCACAAATATTTTGATGTGGGTTTATGAATTAAAATTCATTTCTGACTTTTTGACTCGATGATGGAATTTGATGGCAGTTGATCTGCATTATGGATGTTGATGAAATCATGAGTAATTTTCAAGTACCACACCTCAATGAACCTGATGACAGTGAATGGATTGAGTAGATTATGTTTCTCTGTTTTTTGGCGGATGGGGTAGATTATGTTTCTCTGTTTTTTGAGTGATGGATTGAAGAAGGGTGAGGAATCCCTAAATATGAGGATAAGGATACAGAATTCAAATGTTATGTTACGTTATTTAGTTTTTTTTTTTAATAATTTTTTTTAAGGATTTAATAAATTCATGTTATTTTCTTTCAAAAAAAAATCATGTTATTTACTTATAAAAATATAGAGTAAATTTCACTCCTTTCCCCTAAAAGATGTTTAAATTACACTCCCATCTCCTCTTATGTTAAAATATACACTCCCCTCCCGTCTTATTCAAAACATGTTAGAAATTTTTTCAGTCTCCTCCCCTAAGAGAAGCTTGAACTACACTCCCCTCCCCCCTTATGTTAAAATCTACACTTTACTCCTTCAATATTTACTTTTTATTTCTAATAATCTAATACACTTCGGAAAAAATTAGTATTGCGGGTCTATTTTAATATAATCAAAAATTGAATACATATTTTTCGCTATTTTTCATTCACAATTTCATTAACATGTAGTTTTAAACCCTATTATAAAATATGAAACAACCCAAAACAAAATTAAAATATG
>Ga0228711_1009910_pt1 | contig 12728 bp, 11 predicted proteins | sample MedpolnodulmetaG_2_FD_177996 | JGI IMG/M metagenome (GOLD analysis project Ga0228711, IMG submission 177996) | Root nodule microbial communities from Medicago polymorpha collected in Santa Monica, California, United States - brown nodules | ecosystem: Host-associated > Plants > Roots > Nodule...
CTCTACTTGATTCAGCATATTATTTTCTTTCTAAAATGAAGCAAACACGCCATTTAAAGCTTTTGAAAGCTTTATAATGGATAAAACACACTAGAAATTCAAACTTAGTGTTTTTGGCCAAAATTGATCCCTTACACTTTTATTACAAAATAAAATAAAAAAAACATGAAAATGGGCAGCAAGCACGCCCTCCCTCCATTCCATTGTGGCCCTCATCAATATCGCAAAAAAGTAAAGAATGATTCAGCAAACAAACTCACAAACATTGATTGAATAGTCATTCTTTTAATATAAACCAAATGAACAGTGCGACAAAAACGGGAAATCAAACAACACAGCACGAGACAGGTGAACAACGCAATTAGGGATGGGAATAGGCCAGGTCGGCCTACAGGGACCTACGGCCTAGCCTCCGACAGGCCAGACTTTTTTCTTAAATAAAGAAAGCCTAGGCTTTTTTTAAGCCTATTTAGCTTAAAGGTCGGGCCACAGGCCTCTCAAAAAGCCTCTTAAGCCTATTAGGTCGGTCTATTTAAGTAATATGAATAATATTATTTATTATTATATTATATTTTGTACTTTGAATTAAAATATAAATATGTAAACTTTTTCAATAATTTAAGCTTTATTAGTATACATTAATTTTTTGCATATATAAATGTATTATTATAAACTAGAATAGAAATATGATACAATATATAGTCGAATTCCCTAAAACCTCGTGTTGGTTATCAAAAGAGAATTTAATCTAATTGAACTATTAGTTCGCTAGTCCATTTAAACTTAGATCACATTGCTTATTTAAAGATGTTCATAAGATATAAGCTTTTAAACAGGCTAGCAGGTTGTATCAGGCTTTCAGAAGGCCAAACTCAAGCCTAAAAAGTAGGTCTAAGACCGGTTGCTGGCCAGGCTTAAGCTTTAAAAAAATATGGCAGGCCAGACATAGGCCTTGCAAAGCCTAACTCGGTCTAGCCTATTCCCACCCCTAAACGTAATGTTGCACTTAGACGACAAAAACTTTATAAATAGAAAGAAAAAAAACATATGTTTTATTTTTGAGAAATGTTAACTTGGGCACATGTTAAGATACCCAAAATAAAAATTATGTATTAGAAATTGTGTCTATTTATTTTTTAAGAAGTTAATAATTAATTTTTCATAATTAATATTTATCATTAATGGAATTCTTAACTTGTATCCTAAAGACACAAGTTAACATGACCCCTTATTTTTTTTCTTTGTTGTCGTCTAGGTTTATGTTCAGAAAGATAACAAAGTGTTGAAACTCAAACTTGTAATCATGTAAGAAAGTGATTCAATTGCATATCGTTGTTTTAAATCAAATGCTCATGATGACAAACGTAATGAAAAGGACCATAATTAAGAAAGAAACACAAAAAATTTAAATTGTCGTGCAAGTTGAACTGTCGTTCAATTTGACGTAAGTTATTAATTTGTTTTGATCTACTAATAATGTGAGTGAAAGAGAGTATCAGGGACATTTTTAGTTTCTATCGTGGGTTGCCGGCTATGCCTCTTGAGTTTATCATCATTCTTAATTAACATCAAACCCAAAATGATGAAGGCAAAGAAATAATTCAATATAACAACGCCCCCTCCACGTTCAGTCGCTTTGCTCACTCGCAAAGTTACAAAACAATGCTCAATGCCCATAATAATCCCATGAAAATAAGAAAAGACCCATAAAATCTTAAAGATGGGGAAGCATTTGCAATAAATTGGTATGATATATTTTTTTTCTTTACTCAATAGGTATGAGACTAACCACATATCCACCTAAGACTAACCACTCATACTTAAATAAATTTATAGTGAAAGAGGATCTTGCGAATCCATCGTGAACTTATACTTCGCGATCATTTCTTCCATTGAGTACTAGTGTATAGCAATGTTAGTTAAAAATCTTCCACAAACCTAGTATGACTAACCTACATTTGCCTCTATCAATCCGCTCTTGTTTTGCCACCCTCGTATAAAGTTAGAAGTTGTATAAGCAAAATCTTCAAATTAACTCCTTGTTAATTTTTTATTTTATTTCCTAATATTATAACTTTGGGTCGGCAGAGTTGGTCATCGATTATCATATTATCCACTTGTAACACTGCTTTGTGACTGCTTCCAAGTTAGAGGACAGAAATTTGAGCTGCTCGATGACCAAGAATAAAATATGTATATGAATGCCCAATTAGGAGAATTGGTAGCAATTTTTTCTTATAAAAATGAGTTTCAATGTCTAGAGTCTTCTATTTGGAAGAGGGAGATCAACTTTGTTTTTCTTTTGTTTTTGTCTCCTATTTTGTTTAAAAAGACTAAATTGGAGTACTTATCCGTATAGCATTACCAAAACGTTAAGTTTAGAATTTTTATATGTACCCTCTTGCTTAATTTTTCAAGTGTGATACAGACTGCAAGATGTGAAATTACAAGAGCAAAATAAAAAATTAGAAAAGATTAAAAGAACGAGAACAAGAAAAACTAAAAACAATACTACAATATAGAAAGCAGAAGTTTTAAATTGGACAAGAATATTACGATAAAACGCACCCAAGAGAATAACCATGCCAACCAAATTCGAAGACATCATGAAGAAATATAGGAAGAAAGAAATTGTATAATGTAATTGATAATTACAAATTTTGAATAGTAGAAGTAATGCTTAGCTATAGTAAAACCCACTAACTATTAGTGTATATAATACTAACACACAAGACTTTTATTTATATGACGAAGCCTTTGCATATTTCTTCATATTACCCGATGTGGGACATTATTCTAATTATTATTATTGATATCCTCCCGCAAATTGTATGGTCTGAAAGACAGATGCAACTTGGACAGTAAGTAATCGAACCTAGGACGAAGCAGGGGTTTGGTTAGAATATCAGCAAGTTGATCATCGGTAGAAACAAAGGATACTCGAAACTTGCCATTTTGAACATTTTCTCGAACAAAATGATAAGCTAAGGCTATACGTTTCATCCGAGAGTGAAATACAGGATTAGCACTAAGGTGGGTAGCACCGAGGTTGTCACAAAAGATGACTGGATTGGCTTTAGGAGTGTGGTCGAGTTCAGTGAGTAGGAAAATGACCCATAGTAGCTCACTCGTTATGTCAGCCAAGGCTTTATATTCTGCTTCTATGGAAGAGCGAGCAACAGAACGTTGTTTTCGAGAGCTCTAAGAGATGGGCGTGCGGCCAAGATATAACATATAACCAGTGGTGGAGATATAATCATCCTTGTCGCATGCCCAGTCCGCATTTGAGTAGGCGTGGAGATTTAATGGGGCGGTCGTCAAAATGAAGACGCCTTTGTCACAGGAACCTGCCAAGTATCTGAGCACTCTTTTGAGTGCAGACTAATGCACCGTTTTGGGGTTTTGCATGAATTGGGCGAGTTTGTTTGTGTTGAAGGCAATGTCTGGGCGAGTAAGGCTCAAGTATTGGAGGCTTCCAACGAGCGCTCGATACTCGGTTGGGGACGGTAGGAGATTGCCGGAATCCTTGAGTAACTTATCTGTGGCAGACAATGGAGTGGATGCTGGTTTCGTATCTGCCATGCCTGATTTATGCAATAGATCAGTGATATATTTCCTTTGGGAAAGGAATATGCCCGCAGTAGAAGGAATCACTTCGACCCCCAACAAATAATTAAGACATCCAAGGTCTTTCAAAGAAAAGCGAGCGGCGAGTGTGGCAATGAGTGTGGAGACCTCGGCAGGAGAACTCTCGGTAAAATGATATCATCAACATATACTAATAAGTATAATTTAACACCTGGTTTGCGGTGGATGAATAAAGAGGCATCAGCAGTGGAGTTGACAAAGTCAAGGGATAAAAGGAATATCTGAAGCTCCGTATACCAGGCACGAGGTGCTTGCGTTAACCCGTAAAGTGCATTTTTGAGACGACAAATATGATCAGGGAAGGTTTTGTCAACAAATCCAGGTGGTTGTAACATGAATACTTCCTCCTTGAGCGTACCTTGGAGGAACGCATTGTTGACATCAAGCTGACGAATGGACCATCCTTGACGAACTGCAAGTGTAAAAACAATTCGAATAGTCACCGGTTTAACAACTGGGCTAAATGTTTCTGTGAAGTCACATCCAGGGCGTTGATGAAATCCTTTGGCGACTAGTCGTGCCTTGTAACGATCAGTGGAGCCATCCGGATTTCGTTTGATACGAAAAACCCATTTACACCCAACCAAATTCTGAGCAGAGGATCGGCTAACAAGATCCCATGTGTTATTGTTGTGTAAGGCATCAAATTCAGCTTGCATAGTCGAGCGCCAATCAGGGTCACGAAGGGCTTGAGTGATATTGCTTGGTTCGATGGGACATAAGGTGCGAACATGAAGGTTAAGCTTTTTGATGGGTTTAACAATGTTGTTTTGAGAACGGGTGATGATCCCACCGACGTTGGTAGACTGGTTGTTGCGTGGGGCGAGTAGTGGGTGGGGGCGGTGGTGGAGGCATTGGCGATGTAGTGATGTTGGCCAGTTCATTGGATGTTGGAGACGCGGGCGAGGATATTTGAATGTTTTGGGCGACCTCAATGGAGTTTGGTGAAGAGAGCGAAGATGTTTGAGTGGGTTCGGCGAGCTCGCTGGTAGGTTGTGAGGAGGGCGACTGTTGTTGAGTGGTGTGGGCGAGGTCATTGGGCATTGGTGATGAGGACGCAAACATGTGAGTGATATGGGCGAGTTCATTTGGAGTTGCGGGATGTTAAATGATTTGAGTGAGCTTGTTTTGGTTTGGCGAAGCAAGCGTCAAATCTGGGGCGAGTGCCTGTGTTTGAGTAGCAAGGGAGCTAAACGGAAATTCTGATTCAACAAACTTTACATGGCGAAAGGTGTAAATCCTGCTTGTTGTAGGATCGAGACACAAGTATGCATGTTGATCAGCCGAATAACCTACAAAAACACACATAGCAGACTTTGGTGCAAGTTTATGGTTAGCATATGGCTTAATCCAGGGAAAACACAAACATCCAAAACATTTTAATTTATGATAGTTCGGGCTAATAATGTGCAACTTGAAATAGGGTGATTGATACTTAAGAATGGGAGTGGGAAGGCGATTTATAAGGTAGGCTGCAGTAGTCATGGCGTGAGGCCAGTAGGTGACGGGTATGCCTGAGTGATGGAGAAGGGCGAGACCGGTCTTGGCAATGTGACGATTCCGGCGTTCTGAAATTCCATTATGTTCAGGTGTGTGGGGTGGAGTGGTGTGATGACTTATACCATGATTGCTTAGAAAAGGACGAAAACCAATGTATTCGCCACCATTATCTGTGTACAATATTTTTATTTGTTGTTTATGGAAATTTTCAACAAGGGTTTTAAATTTGGGAAATATGATTTGTACATCAGATTTACGTTTCATTGTATAGAGCCAAATATAACGGGTGAAGTGATCAACAAACATGCAATAGTAGCGAAGACCATCAATAGATAAAATGGGCGAAGTCCATACATCTTAAAAAAATTATTTCTAATGGATAATACGATATAAGAGTAGATTCATGGAAAGAAAGTTTGTGACTTTTACTAATTTGGCATGAATTACAATCAGATTGCTGGAATTGATTTGTGTCTAAAGAAAAATGCTGGGAAATAAATTTGAAAATAGAGGATGATGGGTGCCCAAGCTTATGGTGTCATAATGTGGGTTAGTCCTTGTGAACGGTGTGAACAGCTGGTGTGGGGGCAAGCCATCGTTAAAGTCCATTCATACATGAGCCTTTATGAGTTGTTTGGCCAGTCTGTAAGTCCTTCACATAAAAGGAATGTGGCAGAAAAAGAACAGCAGAGTTAGTTTGTTTGGTAAGTTGGGAGACATAAATAATTTTTTGTTTCATAGAGGGAACACACAAAACATTAGACAAGGATAAATCATTATTTAAAAGTGTTCCAGAGTGAGAGATGTTTAAACCTGGACCATTGCCCATGAACAGCGAGTCAGGACCCGTGTAGGGATGATGGATTGTCATATTTGCAAGGTCATTTGTTATGTGATGTGTTGCATTGTTGACCTGAGGCGAGTCACGAGGAGGTGGAGGGATACCAGGATGTTGCTGTCTAAAGGTGCGGCACTGGGATAGAACATGTCCTCTGCCATTACACCATTGACATTTGCCGAGGAAGGGTTTGCGATTTCGAGGGCGTTGATTTGATTGTGCAGGGAGATAGGCAGGGCGCGGTTTGTTGTTGTAGTTGGGTCTCACCTGAGCATTCAAGGCAGTGAGTGGTGCAGGAGTTTGTTGCTGAACAGCGGCGATTGAGAGTTCCTGGATGAGAAGCTTCTCAAGAAGGCTGTCAAAGGTAATTGGGTTATCCTTTGCATTCACTCTATCAATGACAGTGTGATAGCCGTCGTCGAGGTCGCGTAGGATGTAATCAGTCATGTCTTCAATGGATACAGGTGATCCAAGCGAGGCAATGAGATCGTCTATTTGCTTCAGGAAGTGCATATAGGTGGTGATGGATTAAGTACCTTTTGATGCTGTCCGGAGGCGCTCCTTTAGTTGCTTGAGATGGTTGCGAGAAGCCTTGGCATAGGTGTTGACTCCCTCGATGTGATAGAGCCATACGCAATGTAATTTTACTTACAAAAGGAGGATATTAGTATCGAAATTGTCGTTTTCGTTTTGTATTTATAAATCTACAATGATCCTAAGCTTCCTGATCATTGAGGATGTTGGACCATTATGGCGTAGTTGACGGTGGTGCCTTGATGTCATGTGGGCTTCTCTTAGGATCGGGTCTTTGCTCGCCTCGAACTGGGTCTTTGCTCGGCCAGATAGGTTCATATGGATGAAATTCGGAGCCTTAAGTCATTCCATAGCAATTTGAAAAGGAACAAAATTCCTAATCTAATACACGTCCTTAATATTAATAAGGGTTAATACTGCTTTTAGTTCCTGTAATATTTGCGAATTCCGGTTTTAGTCTTTGTAAAATAAAAAATTTAGATTTTGTCCTTGTAATTTCATATTCCTCCACTTTTGGTCTCTTATTTAACCATGTCAGCAGAATCTACATAAAGTACGTCCCTGTAATTTCTGATTCCTCCCACTTTTGGTCCTATAATTTCATATTCCTCCACTTTTGGTCCCTCATTTCACGTGTCATGTATGCAAATTCTGCTGACGTGGTGAAATGAGGGACCAGAAGTGGAAAAATCTGAAATTACAGGGACAGAATCTAAATTATTTTTTTTATAGGGACTAAAACCGAAATTCGCTAATATTACATGGACCAAAAGCGGTATTAACCCTATTAATAAATAAAATATGTCAACTATAAAATTCTTTTCTTTTTATTTATATTTTTAGTGATAATTTTTCTCTATTTTGACTAATTTTATAATAGAGTATACCATAGACACATGATCAAAGCAAAGTTAGTTCCAATTCCAACCCCAGCCTGCAGTACAGATGAGTGAGTTTTGCCAAACTAGCACGCCTCAATATAAACTGTCCCACTCCCTCACATGTCCTTCACTCTCTACCATCCTTTCATCCCATACTTTTATCTGTTCACCCCTCACTCCAATATCACATTTTCCACTATTGCAAATAAATCATCTTAATACCCACATAACTATAGAGATCATCCTTCACCATCACCACATTACAGTATAGTATTTCTCATTTATGCTTCAGTGTTGGTCACATCCTCATATTGATTCGTGGCGTGCGTCAGTGTATATATATGTAAGTAAAACCTAGCTACCGTCACGTCATGTTCATTTATTTATAATCCATAAATAAACAGAGTACTCTGTTTTCTTTTTCTCCATCATCATTCATCATCATCCGCATCAATTTTTTTCCCTTATACACGTTTTTATCACATCTATTTTTTCCTTGTCAGAGAAAAAACAGTTTCCTTAATCCTCATAATAACTCTATAGTACGTATCTTTCAAACTTCAAACGTCACACAACCTATTTCATAACTCAACAATTTATTATTTATTATTACAACACAACACAATACAAACCCACTTCACTTCACTTCATCAACAAAGAATTGTTAGAAAATGGGAAATTGTCAAGCTGCAGAATTGGCAACAGTTGTGATTCATCATCCTGGGAACAAGGTTGAGAGGATTTATTGGTCTGTTAGTGCTCATGAGGTTATGAACTCAAATCCTGGTCACTATGTTGCACTTGTTGTTTCATCACCTACTCTTAAATCAGAGAATGGCATGCCATTGAAACATCTCAAGCTTCTTCGACCTGATGATACTTTGCTTATTGGTCAGGTTTATCGCTTGATCAGTTTTGAAGGTACAAATTAATAATATTACACAGTTCTCTTTCTATTCTTATTTATTAGAAACATCTGGGTTAACAAAAATTGGCATGCCTTAGTCAAAATTTGGACTGCATATATTAACTTTTGTTGACCCAGATGTCTCTTATGAATAAGAACGGGGAGAGTGTTAATTTTCTCTTTATTAAAATTTATTTTGTGTATGCTATGATTAAATTTGCCAAAAAAATCGTGGACATGAATTTTGGTGGGTTGTAGATGTATTGAAGGAGTTTGCTTCCAAAAAATGTGGTAAACTTGGGAAATTGTTGAAGGAGAGTGGTAATCATGGGATTCAGATGAAGCATAGAGCTCCGAATCCTAGTCCTAGTTCAATTAAGGTAAATAAGTTTTTCATGTTAATGTTACAGCTTCAAATTGGTTTCTTTTCTCTTCATTAGACATAGATTTAAGGTATTTTTACAACCTTTTTTGCAATTGACTTTGCTAGCATGAGTAGTTATATAGAGAACATTATTTAAAAATAAATAAATGAATTTGTACCAAAAACTTTGAACTTTTAATTTTGTACTAAAAACTTTTGATTTTGCTAGCTGACATTATTTTTTTTTTATGAATTGTATTGACTGTTTGTTTGGGTTGATCATTACAAGTTTTTATAACCATGTTGACACCCATCGTTGTACCCTATGGATCAAATTCATGACGGGTTTGTAAAGTTTTAATCAACATCCAATCAGATTTTACTTGCCTTTCAACTGAACTCCAGATTTTCAGATTGATAAATCTCTTTTTTGAAATCCAAAGCATTAACACCTGAATTATTATTTTTTAATCAAAGTCAGCTACTAATAATTTGTTGTTGCGTCCTACCAAACCTTTTGGTTGCTATGATGTTAAATATCCAATATTACTACCTAACGAAGAGGTTTACAAGAAACCGCAAAATAGTTTTTTTGGCATGCAGGGGCACATAGGAATGTGCATATTCTTACATAAGTAGCACACTAATTTATAAAAATTCCACTTTGTTATCCTAAATTCACGATGATAATCTAGTTGACTATGCAATGGAATATTAGGAAAGTACGTCAAACAATGCATGCTCCACAATCCAAACAATGATGGATCCCTTTGTTCTGCAACTTTTATCACTTTTTGTTCCTTCACGTTTCCATTTCATAAAAGCACTACCAAATCATAAAATCTAAACAAAAAGTCAGTAGCACTGGTGATCTAACAATCATAGGACGGTATGGATGCTTTTAATTCAAGATATGATCGTCATAATTATAAAAATGTAAAGGAAAATTATAAAAAATAATAATAAAATAACGTTAAGAGTAAGATATTGAAATACATTTAAATTTAATTCAAAAAGATTTAAACGAAAAAATTAGTATATTTATAGGGAGCAAAGCATATTTAAACTAAAAAAAACTTATGGTTTGGAATTTGGATCAACTATCCATGACCATTGTGTATGATTTGGCATTTTCCCTTTACCACTTGATGTGTGTGCCTATCCTATGCAGTGCCTTTATTCATCTTTTATTTTTGTGTTGTGTCAGGTGGAACAGGAGACTCAACGAGCGGAGAGCAATGGCAGCAGAAGCAATAACAGAAGTGTTGGAAGACATTTTGTTGGTGGTAGTGGCCAATGGAGGCCAGCATTACAAAGCATTGCAGAATTTGGAACTTGAACTCACTTAATTAGTACCTCACTCCCATAAATAAATCTTCCTTTAATTCTGTTCCTTCCAATATAATTCATGTAATTGCCTCCTTCTTAATTTGTAGTAGTGCATGGTTATGTGTTAAATGTATGCATCTAGACCTTAGTAATTACCCAACTGTTAATCCATTATTATATCATGCTATTTTGTTTGTTTAAAAAATTTCATTGAACCAGTTTCCATATGTCGCCTGGTTTGGAAATGTGTGCATTTGCCTTGAAATTTTGATGGTGGATAGGTTTTTGGATTTAGACGTTCCACTGTTTTTCCATATTGTGTCCATTAAATCATATGTTGATGCTGTGGTCCTTAATGTCCCTTTATGCTGAATTGGCCACTATTAGTATACAAGTTTAACAATTAACACGCTTTGGCATGACCAACGTTGTCATCAGTCAACTTGTTAAGTGTTTTGCATCGGATTGAATGAGATACGGTCTAAAATTGTTTTTATAAGTTGTTGACAATTTTTACCTTACAAACTAGTTTTGTAAAGATTGAGTTTGACTCAATTCAAATATATTTTACAAGAATACATCAACTTTCCACATATATGTGGTACCAACATGACCCCAGAACATATCATTACTAGTGGTAATGTCGTGTCAATGTTATGTCAGGTGTTTATGTCTCAACCGATGATTCATTGCTCACATAATTTTTAGTCCAAGATAAAAACCAAAAAAAAACATGCATGCGCATCAACATTTACGTGTAGTGCTAGATAACATTTACATCGTAATTTATGCTTGTTCATCAGTATGAGTTGTTCAAAATGAAAGATGATGAAAGTATTGAGCAAATGTACTCAAGATTTCAGACGCTAGTTTCTGGACTTCAAATACTGAAGAAAATCTATGTAGCTTCTGATCATGTGAGCAAGATACTGAGAAGCTTACCTGCAAGATGGAGACCTAAAGTTACTGCTATTGAAGAAGTTAAAGATTTAAACACTCTAAGTGTTGAAGATCTTGTCAGCTCTCTCAAAGTTCATGAGATAGTCTAAATGAGCATGAACCTGCTAAGAAGGTTAAATCTATTGCTCTGCCATCTAAAGGGAAGTCATCAAAAGCTTTTAAAGTTATTGAATCTGAAGATGAATCACCTGATGGATATTTTGATGAAGATCCTACTGAGAAGATGGTTATGCTCTCCAACAAGCTTGAGTATCTGGCAAGGAAGGACAAGAAGTTTCTAAGCAAGAAAGGTGGCTACAAAAGCTTCAAGAAAGAAGATCAGAAAGGATGCTTCAACTGCAAGAAGTCTGGACATTTCATTGCTGACTGCCCTATTCTTCAGAAGGAAAAGTCAAAGGACAAGTCAAAGAAATCAAGCTTCAACTCAAGAAAATTCAAGAAGCAGATTAAGAAGAGTTTAATGGCAACCTAGGAAGATTTAGACAGTGAATCTGGGTCTGAAAAGGAAGAAGCTGAAGATGAAGCAAATGTAGTTGTGGGGTTAGTAGCTACACTAACATTAGAAGCTGAACCTGACTCAGACTCTGAAGATGAAAATGAGATGTACTCTAAAATTCCCAGAGAAGAACTTATTGAGTCTCTTAAAGAGCTCCTTACCCATTTTGAACTTAGAACCAATGAGTTGAAAGATTTAAAAGAAAAATATGTTGATTTAATGAAACAACAAGAATCAACTCTATTGGATCTAAAAGCTTCTAAAGAAGGACTTAGAGGATTTGACTTCATTTGTAAAACTTATGAAGAGAAGCTCAAGTTTCTTTGTTAGAAGCTACAAGAAAAGTGTAATGGAAAATCTTTAAGCAGACATGAAATTTCTCTTGAAGACTTCATTATATCTAGTATTGACAGAAGCAGAGTGGCTTCTATGATTTATAGCATTTACAGAAACAATGGTAAATGGATTGGATTTTCAGAAGGAAAACCTAATGAAATCAGTCTCAAAGCATGCTGTGAATGCATCAAGGAAGGGTTAAAAACCTTCTTTGTACCTGAAGGTGCTAAGTTTGAAATTGTTGTTCAGTCAGAACCTGAAGCTTCCAGCTCTAAGGGTAAGATCATTTCAAAGCCAAAGAACTCTAAGCCCAAGGCCATGATAAACTCTGATTCTAAAACTTCAAAGATCAAGATTCTGAAGAGATCAGAACCTGTTCCTCAGAGTCTGGGATCTAGAGGTCTAAGTTTCAGAAGAACAATATAGTTGTTGCTTCATGCTTGTCCTCAAGCAAAAGGCATAAACATAGCAGCATAAAACAAGACTAATATATGACAATTCGATTAGAAACTTATGTCTCCTCAGGCTCAATTTCAAGTGTACACTAATCACAAATCAAGCATTTCTTATGTTCTTTATTCGACCCAACAATAAGTCTCAAGTGAGTGTGTGTGTGTAGTCCAACCCTTTTCTTGCTCCTGTATAAAATAGATATTATGAGGAAACAGTTTCTAATAAACCAACCGAGAAAAGTCTCTTTTTCATTTCATATAAGAAAGATGGGAATTAACTAGATTTATTTGACAATTTGAACGTTTTGGGGGCTTGCAGATTGCTCAAGGGATACCACATTCTCATAGGAAGTCAACGAGGGGGTATCCTTTCCTCCTAGATTCAATGGTCACCCTAAGTAGTGCTGCAAAAGTTATAAGTTAAAAGACACCATCTTCACGTAGGAAGTCAGCGAGGGGGTATCCTTTCCCCCTAGAGTCGAC
>Ga0228711_1009912_pt1 | contig 12727 bp, 5 predicted proteins | sample MedpolnodulmetaG_2_FD_177996 | JGI IMG/M metagenome (GOLD analysis project Ga0228711, IMG submission 177996) | Root nodule microbial communities from Medicago polymorpha collected in Santa Monica, California, United States - brown nodules | ecosystem: Host-associated > Plants > Roots > Nodule...
CATATAATATGCAATATTCCAACCAACTGAGTTAAACTCACGGGGATGATAAAGTAGTCATTAAAATTGTCTAAATAGAGATTTTTTTTCCCTACTAGACAATCAAACCAATACTTAATAAAAACAGTAAAGTGAGGAGTTTTCAAAGGTTTTTTTTTTGTTTAAGAGATGGGTTTCCAAAGGTTGGTTGCAATTGAAAATAAAATAGAATGAAATTAGACTGATAAAAGGATTAATGGGCCGACTAGAAAAGAGAAGTCCATTTTGTATGAAAATTGCTTTTCTGACCACCAATACTTCATAAAAACACATGGAAAATACGTTTTTGCCCCCAACGGTAGTTAACTACCGTTCAGTCTTTCCGGTTGCAGTTAACTACCGCTGGCTCCCAGCTGCACTTAGGTTCGGTTCCTGGCAGAACATCAATTGTGATATTACGCGTTTTGGTCGAAAAGTCAATAAATCGATGCTTATTTGGAATGCTATGAAACTTTGCAAATTCTCTACATGTATTTTTACAGAGGTGTCTATAAAGTTTCGTAGCATTCCGACTAAGTCTCGATTTATTTTGATTTTTCGACCAAACCGTGTAAAATTGCAATTTATTTCCAAGTGTGAATCCGAAAAAGTGACCTAGAGGTTGAATTTTTTTCACAATTATTTGCACACATGTTTAGGACAAAAAAACATCTCCCCCAAAAAAATTTAAATTTTTCAACAAATGACAGATTAAATATGAATTTTTAACGCGTCTAAAACTCAAGACACCAAAACATCATCCTAGAAATCGAATTTTGAGGTTTTTTTTTGCAGGCACCTCTATAAAACTACATATAGAGGATCTGTAAATTTTCGTAGTATTTCAACTAAGCCTCAATTTTAATTTGATTTTTTTTATCGAAACAGGTAAAATCGCAAATATTTTCCCAACTACGTGTCCGAAAAAGTTACATAGAGGTTGATTATTTTCATTATTTTTTGCACACATGCTAATGACATAAAAAAACATCTCCCACAAAAAATTAGAATTTTCCGAGAACGAACGGATTAAATATGTATTTTTATTGCGCAAAAAACTCAAGAAACCAAAACATGGACCTAGAAATCGAATTTTGAGATGGTTTTTTGCAGACACCTCTATAAAAATACATATAGAGGATCTGTAAAGTTTCGTAGCATTCAAAAATAAGCCTCGATTTATTTTTATTTTTTGATCGAAACGCGTAAAATCACAATTGATTCTCTGCCAGGAACTGTACTTAATTGCAGCAAAATCAGTTGTAGTTAAGTGCAGCTGGAGCCAACAGTATTACTGAAGCCAAGAGTAGTGGGCGAGAAAGTATTTTCCATGTGTTTTTAGGAAAAGCAATTCTCATTTTGTATTAGGATGGTTATTGGGTTGGGCCGACTAGATAATGTAGTGATGCAGGATTGTTATATTTAAGGGAATTACTTTTCCCACCCTATGGCCTTCTCCCGCGCCCTGTAAAACTTACAAAAATGCCCTTGTGCATTCCGGATTTTAAAATCCGGATTCATGTTTCCTATTTTGGATTTTATAAGTCGGACAATTCTTATGTATAATCAGCCATCATATTCTCTAACATTTCAGCAGTTTTGAGTTTTTCTTTTAAAAACAACAAAAAAAACTAAGTAAAAATGCTAAAAATCTGTCAAATAAAATCATAAAAATATAAAAATAGCACCAAAAAATTCTAAAAATCAAATAAAACTAATGCAAATTTTTTTGGATTTTTCTGAGAATATGAAAAATTAAAAAAAATGAAAAATGAGTTTAAACGATGGAATTTTGGATTTTGAGGGGCGGAGTCCCATAAGAAGTTCCTTCTACGGGAGTCATGGTCCTTGAATTTTTTCTAATTTTCTGGGGATGTTTGGGAGCAATCCGATCAAGTTGCCCGAAAACCCAATTTTTTACTAAGAACAGATAACAATGACCCAAAACAGAAGGATGAGAGTTAAGAATATTAATATTGTCCCTAAAATGACTATTCATGTTACAAACATGTTTAAAATTTGTGCTGATACAGTTCGGATTATATAATCCGAATTGTTTTACCTTGAAAAAGGGTGTTTAGCGGGTTTCCGGATTATGTAATCTGGAAACATCATGTAACACGCCCTATTTTTTGAAGTTTCCAGATTACAAAATCCGGAAAAATCCGTTACTCATTTTTTCACCCTTTAACAAAAGAAAACACCATTCTAGATTATAAAATCCGGAAACTCAAGGGTATTTTTGGAAAAAATAGGGCACGCGAGGAAACAGAAAAGTAGATCCCTATATTTAAACCCTATAACCTAAAAAACATGAGCTCAGTTCGATGGTGTTTTGTACTTGTTCCTTTGTCGGCTGCCGCATCTCCTTCTTTTGTCTCTGATCCATCCTCTATCGTAATTGTACTTGTTCCCCTACCGTATCGTAAGCATGAACTCCAATTTATCAATGTTATTGCAGCCATCACACCGCATCCTCACAAGGATGATGACAACACAATTGGATCCCATCAAAGCAACCACGGTTATGAAAAAACACCTAAACTTACCCCCCATGAAAAAAAAGGTAACCCTATTCAGTTACTATGGTTAACCTCCTCTTTCCGATGGGCTCCTTTGTCTCGCCTGATAATTTGAATAACTCAAGGCTTCACCCTTGCGATCGAATGATTCCTCTTGTCAATCGCCTCATTCGCCGTTTCAAATCATTTGACACTATTATCCAAAAGTTGGAATCTATTGGTTATTTCCATTTAGACACAAACTGTCTACACTCTGGTTTACACTTAATAAGGTTTTTGTCGCATACAGGGAACCACGATCTGCTCGTTCATACCTATCACCACATGCTAAAATTTCATGCCTTTCTTCCAAATACCTATGCTAAAAATTTACTTATGGATTCTCTCTTTACAACTGGTCAATCTCAATTTGCTTTTTCTGTTTTCTTGCATATCAATTCCCCTAATTTTTTTACCTTGGACATTGCTCTTTTTCATCTTTCCCATTTGAATGACATTGCCAATATTTCACATGTTCTTACACACATGTTGAGGATGGGTTATTATCCTAGTCATGATGCTTTTAATAAACTTCTTTATTCCTTTTGTGAAATCAACGCAATACCGCCAGTGTACCAACTTTTGGGTCTAATGGTTGTTAAGTTAGGGATTGAAATGGATGTTAATGTTTGGACTTTACTCATGACTAAGTTCATTGAATTGGAAAGCTTCAATGACTTGAATGCCATGCTTTATGATGGTTTTGTGCCCCAAGATAAAGATAGTTGCATTGCGCACGTACATGCAGTTTGTGAGGAAGTTAGAAATGTTGCAGCATCTGGTGTGTTTCATATTCCGGACTGTGATTATCAATCATACCAGTTTTTTTACTTAAGAAAGGTGGTTGATTCAAGATTGCGAAAAAAATGGTGAAACAGAGCTTAGCTTCTGTAAGGATGAGTTAGACCCCAAATTTCAACATAGTTGGGTAATCATTTATAATCTGTTCTGTTTTGAGGTTACAAAATGCAAAACCTCTTTTGATTTTAATTGTGGTTGCATAATGCAAAACCCCTTTGGATTTTAATCCTGAACAATTGACAAGCTCATTTATAACATTTGCTGAAATTCAACTTTTATTTAGAAGAATGTGGTAACATGCATTGATTTCATCATGGCTATTTTGGTCATAGAGTGTCTATTCCCATGTTAGGATGAAGTCTTTTAAGAATTTAAGTTCTTAGATGAAGACATGAATAGTTTCATTACTGAAATGGCTACATCAAGAATTTACGACGAAATTTATGGTTGGGGAATATAGGTCATGATAAGGGCATGAAAAATCTATGACTACATCAATCAAATTGACCTGGTTTGTATTGATTTTGCTTCTGTTGGATTGAAAAACATATGGGTCTGAACTGAGGATAGATCTGGATCTGAGTTGTTTCTCAGACTGAAGCTAGAGGTTTATATGATTTGCATTATTACTTTTTTTATAATTGTATTATATCCTTTCAGCTAATTATGGTTGGCATAGTTGTTAAAACTAGGCATTATTATCACCATATCCTTTCAGTTCAATTTTTATAGGAAAATCACAACTGTTTTGGCGGGAAGTCTTTTCATGTAGCCATGCAATTACCTCATTTCCCTTAAGGGAGTCCGATTAAATTGTTGTGATATTTTCTTCTGAGATAAGTGATGTTTTGATGTATATTTATTTAGTTTTAAACTATAATTTTTAATTAATAACTGTTTTGAGGTTTGGAGATTTTTTCAGGTGTGATATGTTATATGTACTTGTTGTTAATGGTAGTGCTTTATTTTTGTGCAGTGTAACATGCATCCTTCATTGTGCGACGTACAGTCAGAAAGTTACATGCCCTCAGTTCAAACATCCATTTGAGTTCCTAACTGGTCATCGCACACTTGATGCAAGGTAATATTACTTTTCATTTTGGTTTTTATATCTGATTCAGTTCATGCTACTGCTTGTTGAAATGTTAATCAAAGGAAGTTGAGCTAGTCATCTTGTTAATATTGCAAAGGAATTGGTCGAAGAGCATTATAGGAGATACCTGATGGATTTGACCTAAATTCTGTTTTGGAAATACCTGGGCTATTAATGTTTGGTTGAAGTTAGATTACACAGGGAGACTGCTTGAATTCCTTTTTTGCCAATTCAATAATTTATATTTTTTTAAATTGGTTTGGACTCCCAAAAGTATTCCGTATAGACCAAGAAGCTCGGCCGGTCCATTGACCAAGCTTCCAGGACTCAGGAGCAAGTTTATCACGCGAGCCAAAAAAAAAAGAAAGACCAAGAGCATTCAAAACGTATGACAGGGAGACGAGCGAAGAGGGCACTGAAAAAGGAAGCAGCTGAAGCAAAACATCAGCAATATTTGGCACGGTTTAATAGGAACTGATTCTAATTTGATTCGTTCGACCGAAACATCCTTCCTTGAAGTTAAATATTATATTTTTCTTTATTTACATTTTCTTACATATTTTCTTTTACTTGTACCATGTTTCTGTGCTATGTGAAGCATGTGATAGAATGTGGGGAAGCTGTTTTAGAATAACGACTTTGTTGGTGGAATCCTTAACTCACGGTGTCATTGAACAATTTAGGCTTTCAATAAGTTGTCAATGCATCTCTAAGCTGTACATAATTTCCTTGTGATGATTTAAGAATTGTACAACAGATTTAATTTTGTTGGTTTTATTGAAAAAAATAGGTTGTATCGCTAAAAACTTGATTCTTAAAGAAAAACTGCTCTTATAATGTTGATTAAGAACAGTTGTTATATCTAAGAATGTACATAAACAGTGACATAAGTGCTTGTTTGGTAACACGCTGGGTTTGTGGAAACCAGTGTGAGCCACCATGAGTTTGTAAAAGATAAAATGGTGGCTCAGTGTGATTTTGGATTGATACACCAAAAGGGTTGCATCCCCTATTTTTTATTTTTTATTTTTTTTACGTTGACCAGTATTCTTCGCGCGTAACTGCAGAGACTAATCCCTTGAGTCTTGTGGGATTCAAATGGGTGGCAAACTCTTCCTTAAAGTTTTAACGTTGCTGCTTACCCATGATGGATTTGAACTCATGACCTTAACTAAGCTAGAAGAGACACGTGTCATCTCCTCTAAATGTTCTTAAGCTTTATTTTTCTTTACAAGCTGATTGCGAACTTGTTGCCCAAACCATGCTGATATTAAATGATTTTAGAAAATAGTTGAATATTAGTTGTATTTAAGTTTTATTAAGTGGTCCAAAATAATGTAAATTATTTAGAAACAACTTGAATATAAACAATATTCACAAATTCTGCAAAACATTTGACACTTGCAAACATGTTTGATCATCAAACTCCTCAACATTGCTCAAGCTAGCCCAACATATTGAATTGTCAATTCATTTAAACAATTAAAGGGACAAGCCCAAACCAAACTTAAAAGACTGATATTTTGAATATACTTCATTGTTGTTAGATTTCGCTCCCACCCAACCAAACTGATTAAAATACCCCTGCATTAGTTAACTAACGCATGTGTAAAATAAACATGACTTAATTTTACATATGCGTGACTTAAGTAACGCCGCATGAGTTAACTTACGCAGGTGTTATACCCCGCGTGAGTTAACTTACGCTAATTTACGCATAGTTCTTGAGAGCTGATTGCTTGCACCTCCCTCATGATGATAACTCACACATAATTTACATATACTAAATAGAAAAAGATATGAGATATGAGAAAAAGATATACTAAATATAGAATCTAATTTAAAAAAAAACGTCCATAATTAATTAGATATGAGAAAAGATCTTTATAGAGACTGTAGTTAATTAGCTTTGGTATTGACTACTATAATTATTTGCAGCTAGAACTATTTACGAAAGGTAACATTTAACTTAAAAGAACTGAGAGAGTAATTTGTGGTGAATGCTTTACAAAATATTTGTTATTATGTTTTTACAAATGCCACTTTGAATAGTTACAAATGCTTAGAAATAATTGGATCAATCAAATGTCACCATATTTATATTCGTGATAAAATGTAGAGAATAATAAACGGATGAAACATGTTTGGTTGTTAGTGTGAATATAAGTTGGCCATTGAAAGGATGTTTGTTGATTTATTTATACAAACAAAGTTGACAAGTGGTGAAAACTAGCGTGATTTAACTCACGCGGGTATAACACATGCGTGAGTTAACTCATGCGGCATTACTTAAGTCTTGCATGTGTAAAATTAAGTCACGTTTGTTTTACACATGCGTTAGTTAATTAGCGCAGAAGTATTTTGATCAGTTTGGTTGGGTGTGATTGAAATTTGCTGGGTGAAGAGAAGAATTCTTGTTGTTATCAACATAGCTTACAATGCATCTCTGACATTATCAATTTAATATCATTATTTTTAATAGACTCCCTTGCATATACTAATGGAATGACGAATTTAACTAACATTTTACGATTCAAATAACCATTTTAAGATGTATATAATATTGAAGACTAGGTTAATACAATCCTACTAGGGATCAAATTGAATATTCGTTCTTCCTTGTTTCTGCTTTAAGTTAAGCACTATATGATAAATTAAAACATAATGAAAAGTTAATAGAAGTAAAAAAGACACATTGTTTCTACGTTTCCATCATGGAAAGTGGACTAAAGTTGTCAAAGTGGGTCCTCCATACATACCAATACCCTTAGTAGGTGGAGCAAGTGAGTAATTGAATCTAAAAGCTATACATTGTCAAGCAAAGCAAATAAAGGAAAACCTTCTATCACAGCCCACCCAATAGAAGAATTTGGATTATCTACAAAGCAGGTTTTCCACATACACACAATCAGCCATATTGATGGTCACTGGATCGAGAATGGACAATGTAGATTTAAATTTTAGTTTTTAGGTTTAGTTTTAAGAAAATTGAAATCTATATTGCCAAATCTCGATCCAACAATTATCGATGTAGCTAACTACTTAATGCAAGAACCTACCACTACATGGAATCTGAATTTCCAATAGAAAGGGCAAAATCAACCAAACAATAAAAAGTGGCATACAACTAACCAATTACGTCATCTTAATTTTCCCACTTCATTTTCATGCTTCATCCTTCATTTCTCCACCTACTTCACCACCACAAGTTCCTTAACCATCACTCTATATATTCATCTAACAAAGCTTCTTAGTTTAGAATGAATTCATTCAATCAGAGTCATCAAAGTAGCACCTTCAGGTACAATCCAAACTCAAACAAGATGAACCATTTAGATTATAATGATAATGATGATGATGTTGAGTTTTCAGGTTTTCTTGATATATATGTTCATCATGCTAAGAATATTCATAACATATGCATATATGATAATCAAGATGTGTATGCAAAATTCTCTCTTACTTACAACCCTGATGAAACACTCTCTACAAGAATCATCAATAAAGGTGGAAAAAATCCAATTTTCAATCAAAATTTAAGGGTGAAGATTGTTCAAATTGATGCTGTTTTAAAATGTGAGATTTGGATGTTTAGTAGATCAAGAAATCACCTAGAAGATCAACTTTTAGGGTTTGCTTTGGTTCCGATTTCTGAAGTTTTTGGTAAAGGAAAAGTGACTGAAGATTATAGTCTCTCTTCCACTGATCTTTTTCATTCTCCAGCTGGAACTGTTCAATTAACTCTTTCATTAGATACATCTTTTCCAATCAATTCGACTTTGAGTTCGAAACCACAATCGGGTACTAATTCATCGATATCTTCTGAAGTTGTTTTGCTTGATCCAATTGAGTATTCTAGAATTGAATTTCCTGATATCAATGTTGCTAATGAGAATCAAAAAATGGTTTGTGAGTACTTCAATTTGGAATCTTATGGTTCTATTTCAAGGCCTAATTCAATAGGATCGTTGCCGTTTCTTCAACTTAGTGGTTCTCCTCACGATATTGACTGTGAAATGACTATGAATTCGTCAGGTGAGAATCATGAGTCCATTTCTAGGTTTTCAAGCTCTACTACTACAAGTTTAAGCGATGATAGAAACACGAATGATTCTGTTGTGATAAAGAGTAATTTGAGAGGTGACTCGTCAAATTCTTTCAATGTGTTAGTCTTAGTTGAAAGTAATCAGAATTCTTGTGTTTCTCCAGATACTCCAACTTCCAAGAAAGAAAGTGAAACTAGAGATGAAAACAAGGAGTTAAAGTTCTCAACCAAGGAAAACGAGACGAATATAGAAGCTGCAAAATTCGGTCAAGTTTTTTCTGTTCCGCCACAAAATATCGATATGGAGGCTGAGCAATCTTCTATGCAGAAGCAAATAGTTGACATGTATATGAGAAGTATGCATCAATTCACCGAGTCTTTGGCGAAAATGAAGCTGCCAATGGACCTCGATCATAAACATGATAATCAAAATCAAGGTGATGTAATTCAAAATCATAAGGATACCAAATTAGAGACTGATAAGAAGAAAAATGACGGGTCGCGTGTGTTTTATGGTAGTCGAGCGTTCTTCTAGTTACCTCTTGATACAGCAGCCATATAACTAATTTTGTTATAACAAGATATGCAAGTTTAGTTTATTGTGACTTCAGGTAACACAATTTATAATCCTTGGTGATATTTATGACAACTTTTAGTTAATCCTATGTTGTTTAACCTTCTCTTTTGTTAATGGAAGCAATCTTCTATTGTGTTGCAACATTGTATTGTATCCAGATAGAAGACCTTCATGACTATTTAATAATTACATGTTTCTTTCTTGTGTGACCAGCTGATCATGACAATGCTTTTGTAAGTTTCATATCCCAATGATAATAATGAGAATTTTGAGATGTTTTTATTTTCTATGTACTAAAAATCACTAAATTCATTGAGTGTTAGTAATGATAGCCTTAGTATAAATCATTTGTGGTGAAATAAATTGCAAGAAAATAGCTATTGGTATTGAAATGAAGGATTAGATTTAGAGTTGATATAGATTCACAAGCTTTGATATTTATTTAAACTATAATTTCTTTAATAATGTCGGTAATAGACATAGTAAGCAGAAAGATCACGCTGTTAAGGCTACCTGTATAGGTTTTTTAGAAAGCATATCAGAGGTTTTAAAATTTTACTTGCAATCAACATAGTGTGACACAAGTGATAGATATTACTTGGGCCCTTAACTATTTGGTCTAGGGTTCAATCCCGAGCCGCTACGTATGAAAAAACATTACCTGAGAGAGATCAACCTCTTAAATGATTCTCAATTACTTCAAAGAAAGTAGTTTCTGCAGATGCGCACGAATGATAATAAAAAAACTTACATGCTTTTCAAATGTTTTATTGAATGCTTTTATTTTATTTATGTAATGACCGATAAACCTTGTTTGAAGAAAATTTGTTGCAACCGTTAAACTACTTTGATAGTAGTTTACTTTTTTTGTTGTAATTTAGATGTCCCCGTATGTAATCGTAAAGAATAATCTTTTAAGTTGGTTAGAATCACATAGCATGACAAAACTTTACCTTAAAGTTCTAAATATTTTTTTTGTTGGATTCCAATACATGATCACTTGTTAACTTGATAAATAACATTTATTATTGTTAATTATTTTCAGCCAATTTATCAAATTAAAAGGTTCTTTTGTCTTAAAGAAGCATCCTATCTACACAAATCGTAAATATGTGAATAGCTTTCCTTTGGGACAAAAAGGGGTCCAATGTCATTATCAAAAGTTGAGAAATCAGAGCCGGAATCTGTATATTACATTGCAGATCTGGTGAGTGGTAGGGTAAGTTGGCACCAATTCTGTCAACAAAATTTGCAAAAGATTTTAAAACGAGTGAAAGAAATGTAATTATTGAAAGGAGGAAAAGGAAACCAAACCTTAGGAATCGCAAGAGCTAAGTAAATTCTAGGCAAAATTTGTCTTTTAAGTTATGAATCTGTACTTTTTTTTTTTATTACAAAGAGGGCTAAAAGCTCACTTATGCATTTGTACTTTGTTTTCCCACATAGATTTTTAAGTCTCATTACCTTTAAAAACAACCGGAAATATAGAGCACAAAGATAAAGAGTCAGAGAGAGAAGGCAAACACAAAACGATTTATACTACCTAGGAGTAGTCCAATCCCCTTGCCCTTCCAAGGGATTTCACTATAATAACTCTGGATTACAACTTTCTCAAGAACACAATCAAGAGACTTCACTTTGCTCAAGTACAACTGCAAGAGACTTCTATGCTCTAGGATGTTGTGACATCCATAAACCCCAAATGTAACAAATCATGCAAATAAATCATTTATTCGAATGAGTTTAAGATATCATGTCATCATTTTCTCAAAAATGCATAATTCAGTTTTCATAAAACTCACATCGGAAAACAACATCGTAATTGTCTCAACAACATATAACAAATCTCAACAACCATGTCTCAGGCCTCATAATACATCACCAATAATATCTCAAATCTCATACATAATAAACAACAAGTCTCAGCAATAACGTAAAAATATAGCATAAGTCTCGACATTCCTAATCAGAGCCTAATATAGACTCCAAACAAAAGATAAAGAGGTAGCTCCAAGCTAACCCTCGAGCACTCACAAGCAAAACGAACTCCAACTTGCATGTCGTCTACACCATTTTAAAAAATAGTGAGACGGTCAACCAAACGACCACTGGAGGTTAGATATCATTCACATAATAAGATATAAGCATAAAATAACATTCTAAGATTCCAAGTAATTCATGCGTATACATATTCATCATTCCTATAATACTAACATCATGTGAATAAAATCGATCATAACAAATCCAAGCATATTTCATTCTTTAATCATCACCAAAGTTCATTACCTTAACAACATTATCTCAAATATACTAATATCACCAAGCAAACATGTTCAGGTTCACAACTCCACATAATCATATTATTCACCAATCACATAGTCAAACATGACACGTTTCACACATCTCATATGCATGTAATGACCTAGACGCGACTCTACATGCATGTGGTACCATTTTCACCGCTTTGGATGCTAAAACATCATATCTCCGCTTTGGATACTAAATATTTGTTAATTCACCACTTTGGATACTAAATATCCATTAACTCACCACTTTGGATACTAAATATCCGTTAACTCATGAATGCATGAACATATGACTCACCATATGCATACGTTCATACAAGACATCACCATTATAAACATCACTATTTCAGATACTAAAATATCCTATCATCACTACGTGTACATGCTTTCACCATAAAATTATGCACATACATTTATCACCAAATCATCACAACAAAGAAGCAATATCGCTTCATAAGCACAAATTGCACCATAGATGAACAATCATCGACAACACAACAAACAACATGTTATACACCCAATTATCATAGATTCATTTTCATTTCATCATATTGTTGGAACAAAGGGTGTTTCTCAAAATCACCTCTTAAGTTTTGATAATAACAAGGTATTAAAAATTATCAATTGGATATGCTAATCAATTTGTTCAAGTGTACATGATCCTAAATCAAAGTACTATTCATAAAGATTCTGATTGAACAAGTCAAAGAGCAAAGGAATTTTATTTGAAGCGTAAAGCGTCTGGAAGAATGCATCTGAAGAAATGCGTCCGAAGAAGTGCGTCTGAAGAAACGAGTCTGAAGAAGAGCTCCTGAAGACATGTCATCAGAAGCAAGGTCATCAGAAGCAATGGTCATCAGAAGCATCTCGCCAGAAGCTAGTTCACCAGAGTTGACAAAGTACAATGTACGAAGTGTACAACCACGAACTCTGCAACTTTGTCTCTACATCAAGACAAGATTAACAGTAACATTGCTGCAGACTTTGTTGCGTTTCAAGTGGAATAGATTTGAAATTAGTTCTTCAAAGGACAAATATCAAATCAGGCAAAAGATCAATGGTGAAGAATCAAAGCTTCAAGCAAGACAAGTTGATGTAACGGCTAAATTCTCAACGTCTCTCAAATCCTCTATATATAGGGATAAAGACTTGAAGGAAAAATATATACATACACACGTATATACAAGGCCAATACTCTCTGCAAAACGTCGTAAACAAAACATCAACAACTTAGAGAATTCTTTCAATTGTTCATATCTTAGAATTCTTAAGTGTCTAGAAAAACAGAGTCTGTTCTGTTTTGTATTGTATTGTGAATACCTCTGA
>Ga0228711_1009913_pt1 | contig 12727 bp, 7 predicted proteins | sample MedpolnodulmetaG_2_FD_177996 | JGI IMG/M metagenome (GOLD analysis project Ga0228711, IMG submission 177996) | Root nodule microbial communities from Medicago polymorpha collected in Santa Monica, California, United States - brown nodules | ecosystem: Host-associated > Plants > Roots > Nodule...
GCTTTGAAGTGTCACGTCAGCGTTGACCGAGTCAAAATTGATCTAGGGGGCCAAAATTGCCAAAGATCCAATACATAGGGGGCTGTTTTGTATTTTAATTAGTTAGGGGGCCAAAATCGCAACTTCTTGAAATATAGGGGGCCAAAAGTGCAATTAAGCCAAAAAAATAAAAGTTCGGTGGTGAGTCTAAAATTGCGAGTCAACACTAACCAATAGCTTGATATCCGAAAATCACCGCGGCACTTTGCTTACAGAAATTGAGTCCAATACAATTTATTAGATCTACACTCTCAAATCAACATCTCCAATTTATTAGATCTACAATTTTTTTTTTGGAAAAAGTTTGTATATGAGACTTCTGTTGAGATTAATTTTCCATTGTTATGGGTTGATCTATGAACTTATGTTGAGATTCCAACAAGCTTTTATTGTTTTTTAATTATAAGCAACACACTTTTTGCATTGCTTAAATAGGAACTGACACAAAAATTTAAGCAATGAGACTCCACGTAGATCTCCTCCAACGCTGCAAACAACTAAGGGACGAGACCTTTATCTCTACATAGGCACTAAGCAACTTGCGTTGGAGATGCCTTTACAACCAACTCCTCTTAAATTTAGATGGAAAATCATGGTACTAATGTGCGACTTCCCAACATGTTTTATTTTACAAATATTTTAGTTAAATAAAAAATATTAGTTATTTTGAAAAAATAGGAAAAATAAATTAAAAAATTGTGTTGTTTTATTTATCACTTAATTTGCAAACAAAAATATTAGTTTTCTTGACAAAAATTGTGTTGTTATTTTATCACTTTAAAAAAAAAAAAAAAAAGATTTTTTTAGTCACACCTCAAAAATATCTAATTACACCCAAATTTAATAAGAATTTGGCCATAATACCTAAATTTCCCTTGTTCTTATAAAATTTTTAGAAACTCTTTTCATCCTTAATTATAAATCTTCACCTCTTCTCTCACAAACATTCATATGTGTGATTAAGTTCAATGCAAAATTAAGGTTTGAATCACAAAGTGTGATGGTACAGGTCTAAAAGGCCTAACCCGAGTATTTGATGGGTCGTCTAACAAAGCTCATTAGAAAATGACAAACAAAGTCAAGATTTCTGTTCTTCCCCCTGCACAAAACACTCGCGCCCTGCAGCCTTTCCATATATATCCTTGCGTGAGTTAAGTCACGCAGCGTGACTTAACTCACGCACGTTGTAATCTCTGCGTGACTTAAGTCACGCACCACTGAGCCTTTGTGCAAGTTAACTCACGCAAGTTGGCCGGTGGTCAGAACTGAAGAACAAACATTTTTTTCACTTGTTATTGGAGTGTTCTTTGATTTGAACTTGAAGGAAATTTGGTTTTGGGTGATTTGAGAGAGGTTTTTGAGATTTTTTTGAGATTTTAGATGAGAAATGAGGAAATGAGGTGTTTTGCCTTGTTTAAGACAGCACGTAGCGTGAGTTAACTAAAGCCGCGGTAGTTAACTCACGCATCGTTAGTTAAGTAACGCAGAGTTTAACACTTGCGTTACTTAACTAGCGCAATGACATTTTCGGAATGGCTGCAGGGTGCGAGTGTTTTGTGTTGGGGGAAGAGCAGAAATCCAGTCAATAACGGGAGCATATCCAAGTCAACCCAATATGATCACCTCATCATAGAGTATGCTCCAACACATGATTGTGCCTCCCGAACCATCTTAGAAAATACCATGTCTTGGAGCGACATACAACACAATATTATGCCTCGTACATCATCTCAGGGACCACCTTAATGCCACATTAGGAGCAACCCAAGGACCAACGTGCTCCGCCGCCTTAGACGCCTATAAACCATCAGAAAATTGTTGGGTTTCATTTTTGGTTAAATGAGAGAAGAAGGAAAAAAAAAAACAAAAGAAAAAAGCAAAGAAAACTACGTCCTAATAAAGGACACTCCTATAACATCAATTAGTAAGGTTCAAGATAGACATACTAATGGTTGATGCACCGCCAAAAGAGGCTTTGATTGATTAGCACCTAGTTTAGCAAGTATATCTGCACAAGAGTTTCCTTCTCGAAAAATACGATGAATGCAAATACCTCACTCCTTAACCAAATGCATCTGAATGAGCTTCAAGAGATTCGCATAGTGGTGAGACCTCGACACTAAATGTTCTACATGAAGAATCAGGAAAACAAACCAGTTTAATTGTGTGAACTCTAGTGGAAAAAAAAATTAAACCAAACTAAACCTTTGTACCAAAAAAAAAAAACTAAACCCACAATTATGTATCGAAGTTCTGAATTTTATTTCTTTTTCTCTACCGAAAGCGGAAGCAACCGACCGGTCTAAATCCAACAATTGAAAACTCAATTGTTTTCTGACACAGAGACGAAGACGAGGTTGTTTGGTTTTAGTTTTGAAGTGTTTTGATGGAGACAAAGATGTTGGGGTTGGGTTCATTATTCCCTTGCTACACACCACCAAACCGTTCTCGTCTTAACCTTCTCAGACCATCATTATCTATGCGACACGAATATCCCCTTGCTAGCAAAATCCTTGTTAAAAGTAAGTAACTCTCTCACTCTCTTATTTTCTCTAAATTTTCTACCCTTCAAGGTGTTTTCAATTTGGTTATTTGATCCATGTAGCCGACCCGACTTACTCGGATACGGCTTGATTGCTGTTTTGATAGTTACAAGTGTTGAATGTAATCTATTGCGTGAAATTTATGCAAACAACTGTTTGTTATTGAATTAGGAGATGGTGAGCTTCAACAGTGAAAAACAGAAAGTGTAAGAGAAGACAAGAGTTCAATGAACTCCTAATCAAGAACAAAATACTAAACACTTTTGTGAATGCATATCACTAGCCAGCCTCACTAACCAACTCATTTTCTCCCACATGGCCCCACTTTCTTCTAGAATATGCATAGCTGTCCTATCATAGCCAGATGTATTGCTTCTTCTCACTATTAACTTTGGGAACTTTGGAAGGAAGATGGTTTTAAGTGTACTTTATTTGCTGGTTTGTGGCATATTTTGATATGCAAAGGATTCTATGTTCCAGCATCGATTTATTGTTTATCCCCTCCTAGTCTCTATGTGTGGTTTTCTGCTAGTTTGTTAGTTAGGTCTAGGAGTTCGAAGCTCTATTGGTCTGATTTAGCTTTTTCTTTCCAATTTGCTTATTTGCATCGCGAAAGTCCTCATTTCATACATTTGCACCCTTCAGTGCTTTTAAATTTTAATTAATACATTAGATAAACATAAGAATGCTATGTTGCCACAGGCAGACCATCATTTACAATATTTTGAATTTCATTCTCTGAGTAGTATTGGCACTTCCCTTGTAAGGGAAGCTTCCTTCCTGAATACATTTTTAGAGTAGTATCAATTCCTGTCAGATTCTTTCTTGTTAATTGTTATGAAGGCGTGTACTGTGCTATCTCTACTGGTTTGGATTGCAGCTTGCGTGCAACTACAAAATTTTCATTCAGAAATTTCTATCTATAACCAGTGTTATCAATCCCATGTAGAGTAGTGTAGCGGTCAACCCAAAAACTCATAGAGTTAATATAATAATAATATTATATACAAAAGATCTCAACATCCTAGTTATGATTAGCCAGTAATATAATAATGGGATGGCATCTGTTGTATGGCCACTAAGCCGCCAAACTAAACTGCTCAGCTAGTGCATGTCTGTAGCGATCTAGGGCCGCTCCGCTATACCGCTAAAGCACGCTTTTAAAAACTTGTTGCAACATCTTTAGGATAGATGTGTTTCTGTAGCATCTATGTAGCATTAAGTAATTTTTTTCTTGGGCGGCAGAGGAGAAGGGTGTTCTTGTTAGAAGTGAAAAGTGATTTAAGAGCCTTTTTAAGCCAATGTTATGCTTCTTTGGGTTCGTGTTATATATGTTTGTCTTAGAATTTGGTTTGGGCTTAACTCAACCTTACAAAACCGGCTTGTAAGGTGAGGACTGCCCCCACTTATAAACACATATTCCGGCCATATCTCATTCAATGTGAGACTCTATAAAAACTTGTTTTTCGCTATTTAGATGGGTTCTTGTTCCTCTTTCCTGTATGGTAATGGTAATAGGTTCCAGTATAATAATGAAAAAAAAGTCACTTTACAATGTCTGTAATTGATAAACAAAAATCTGAAGGTGCCAACTGCACAATCATTTGGATGGAAGATTGGCAATATTGCGTTCATCTTCTTTAAGATGGTTGTACCAACTACATTTAGATTTTTTACAAAATTGACGTTCACTTATCTATCATATTACGTGCTTTTGAATTCAAAATCACGGACTTCCACTAACACACTTGATGCGTTTTGTTCCAAAGCACTAAGTTCCATTCAGATATCTACAAAAAAAACTTGTGGATTATCTTATTAACTTGATGTACATAAAAAAAAACACTTGTGGATTGACTAGTTTCTGTTTTCACAAATCGGGCTGATTGTTGAGTCTGGAGAATTTTCTTTACACTATGTAGTTCTTCATTTTGATCTGTGATCAGTCTTTCATATCCTTTTAATATTCACTCCTGATATCTGGATGCTATGGACTATGGAGCATTTTATTTTATTTTTTTGGAAGGGATATTTCTTTCTTTTATTTACCATTTTTTTATGAAGTCCTACTTACTCTTATTTGGAGATAGATCTACCCTATTTTACTGGCGAGACTGCTTTGCAAAAGAAATTTTCAAATTTTGGCAAGATAGCTGAAGGTAAGTGCATGAATTTTCTCATATTTCGAAATAGCAGGACTTAATATATCGTGCATAACTGATTTTAGTACTTTGACTCACACCTGTGTCGTTTATTTGGTGTGTGCTCCAGTCGAAATGGTTAAAGATGTAGTCACAGAAAGATCAAAGGGACTTGCTTTTATTCAATACACATGTCAAGACGATGCCATGCTCGCACTTGAAACAATGGATCAACAGGTTCATATTTTAATGCCATGCCTTAACTTTTGATTATCAACTTTGACAACTGAATGCTATCTTTTTAATGTTTTTTTATCCCTTATATGCAGAGTTTTTATGGTCGTACGATCTCTGTAGAACTTGCAAAACTTGATTTGCGTAATTTCGTTGGACCTCCAAAGGCCTCAGGGCCTCCAAAGAAGTGGAATTTGCCAGCAGAGCAAGTAGAAGAGGTAGATTGCTGGTACTGATCAAATTTCAGATAATAAAGCCGTAAAAGAGACTGTGATGGAACAAGTATCGTGTTATTTAGGGATTGTTATAGGCTTGATAGAACATTAAGTTTTAGAGTGTGTTTGAAACCGCGGCGACAGTGTCCATCCAAGTGCAGTGTGTTTGAAGCTATAACTTGGAGGTTAAGGTTCGATTCGCCGTGTAAGCACACTCTTTGTAATATTGGATACAATACTGAACTTCGTACCGATCTTTCAAGTTACATGTCATTTTGGCACAATAAAAGGTATCTTTTGAAAACCAATTCTTGAGAGAATGAACGTCGAGCAATCTTCATAGGTCCTGCAACAGCAAAATTTACTGTACATATAAGATACTGCTGATTTAGATTTGGTAGTTTTTGAGGTTCTAGTTGCTACTACACCTTTGAATGAAATTGTATGTGTAACAAATTTATATATGCTACATGTTTCAAGCTCATGTCACACTTACTGCATACATTGTTATTTCTTAACAATTTGACAAATAGTTCCAAAGTGTTTTTGTTCTTTTCAAAATGAAAATAATAAATAAAATTCAGATTTGTTGTTATTTGTATTTCCTCAAAGCGGTTATCAACTTTTTCATTGCCGTGAAAACTTCTACTTAACACTGAATTTCACACGTAGAATGAATTGATTTTGATTAAATTTGAGTTGAATATAAAGTAATTTGAGCTTAAAAATTAACTATAGAGATTAAGTTTTAAATTTAGTCAAGTTGAATTAATTCGAGACAAAAATTATTTTATTTGAAAATAATCAAACATATTAAAATCAATTTTTTAGTTCTAAAATTACTTTTGTCTAAACAAAATCAGGTTTGAAAGCATAAACTCAATGGAGAAAAAATGATCTGAACTCAGTCCTAAAAAAAGATTAAATAAATTTTAATGTGTAATTTATAAAAATAAGGGTTCACAAAAAAGCTCTGCGACTGCATTATCACCTAAAATAACAATATTTCAAAAGTTTCAAAAAATATTCCGTTGCCGGGACTTGAACCCGGGTCTTTCGGGTGAGAGCCGAATATCCTGACCAACTAGACTACAACGGATTTGTGTTCTTAAACCCAGTTGAATCGTATTAGTATCTAAGACATAGAACTTGTTATAGGTGAATTTTTTTTGTTTATGCTTCTCGTAGTTACCCCTTGTAAGTTATAGTTTTTTCATTTTTCTTTTTATAATCACAAAATCTTAATCTATACTATGTTGATGAAATTGTAGGCAATCGTTGAAGGAGTGAGGAGGAGTGGAGAGGGTGTTGTTAAAGGTAATTTCCAAATGTCATTTATCATTCTTGCTTAGGCAACTTTTTATGTTGTTGTTTAGTGCACTATATTTTTGGCATGGACAAAACAAAACTTATGCATAGTGCTTACCTAATGTTTTTTTTTTTTGTGTGTAGTTAGTAGTCTAGTGGCTAGAGCTCACACATTTAAATGTGGAGAAGTGAGGTGTCTGGGTTCGAACCTCAGCCTGCATAAAATATGCAATGTCCCTACCAATTGAGTTAAGCTCAGGGGGACACGTCACCTAATGTTAACCCTTACCGATTACTCTATGTTTCGTGAAAAAGAAATAAGCAAATTCTAAAATTTTCATGTTGTTTCACCTAGCATTAAAAATTAGTAACATTAAATGGAAAAGTTGGAATTTGCAAGAAGAATGTTTACAATAATATATACTGGTACAACTTCAACTCTTTTGCTGAACCTGGTTATGAGATTAGTAGGGAATCATTCATGAAGAAAATTAAAGGGTATCCAATTGTTGAAAGTTTTGCATTTTAAAGCCATATTATATTGTGATTGGAATTGTAGAAATGTAGAATTGGTTATGCTCCAATGAAGTGTGCTGAATTATTATTTTCTTCAAATTTTTCTTACAACACACATATCTTCTTCAAACTTCAAAGAATTAGAGGCTTCCTGAAACAAACTATTTGATAACTTAGTTTTGGGGAATGATTTAAGAAGTATTTTTGTTTTTAAACTTTATCCTTTTCAAAATGTTGTAAGAACATTGGTGATGTATAAGCTATGTGGCATCGACACTTTCGTTTGAACGTGTGTCCGATTTTCAACACACTATGTACAACATGTGTCGGTGTCGGTGTACAATGTGTGCCGGTGTCCGACAGTGGCACGATCAGTGACAGATGTTCTTACATTCAATATTCAATTTCCTCAAATTAATATCAAGGTGTCGTATTCGATGTCTGTGCACCTAAAGCTCAATATACTCTCCTATTACTTGAAACAATTAGTTGTTGCACATCCTTTCTTTTAGACACTTAAACAATGATTGCTTGTTGCACATCTCTTCATAGAAAGGAAAATAAGTTGATTCAATTATGAATTAAACTCTTCTTCAAAAAAATTATGAACTAAACTACAAAGCAAGAAACAATTTTAAGGGTTCAGAATGCTCTCTCTGCAACCAATGATTTATCAAAAGAAGTCAAAGAAAATAACAAAGAACTTACCAAAATGAATGATATATCAAACTTGAATGCCATGGACATGTAATTACAATATTGATAAAGAAAAAAAGAAACAATAATTAAAAAGCTAACAAACAAAGGTAAACAATTGGAACCTCAATAAGCTAAAGGGTAGGTACTTAGTTCATGATGAGGAGAAAGCATTGCATATCCATATCCATCATTCTAAAGCTCAATTGAAATAAAAATAGATGTTTCATAATCCTTTTTATACACAAATCATGGTTTCAATTTTGATTTTGCAAAAGAAAAACCGGATTAATAAGGTGCACTAAAATTAATAGTGATCACACTGTTGTTAGAGATGGTAGTGAAAGTTTATGCTAGTTTGTATTGCAGGCAGCAATTTTTAAGGTGGGGATTTTTCAACAAACTTTGGACTGTTTTTCTGCATTTTCTTCATTAGTCTGCAGTCAATTCTTTTGCAGTTCGAATGTGATTATGGTCTTCTTTTCTCTTCTTTCTACAGTTGAGAATCTGTGGGAGTATCGTTCACCACTGATGGAACGGGGTCGGTGGCAATTTGAGGCTGAATTTGGCGTTTCGAGGACGTTATTTTTTGGAGTTTCAGACTTGCTACATGATGTAGCAGAGTTGCATTCTTATTGTATTATTAGGCTTTTTTATTTTCTTTTTCATATCATGATTCTCTAATGGTTCATTGACATTGCTTGTAGCCAAATTTGAATTTCCCATCTTGAAGCACCTTCTTGCACTAAAAGAACAATGGTCTGAAGCAATCTTTTATTGGTACAAGAAACAAATAAGATTTGGATTTGATGGCTTTTTTGTGTGAGGAAACAAAGAGAGAAAAGATGAGTGCAAGAATCAGAAAGAGGGGAAAGAGGAAAGATGTGTACATTTATACTACCAAGTCTCGTTACATTATTTGTCATAACAAAGAGAGACATGTATATAAATATTAGGAAGTCTAGAGTCTCTTCAGGAAATTCTTGAACCATTGTGCTGAGAGCTTTTGATATCTTTTCAAGTTATTGTTGTAATCTACAAAGTTCATTCCAAACCTCACTGTGTACCCTTCACCCCATTCAAAATTGTCTAGTAATGACCACGCAAAATATCCTTTCACATTTACGCCGATCCTTATATATTCACAAAAAACAATACAAAATAGAAAGTATTAAGATGTGTATTGAAGCAAATAGACAGAGGATTTTTAGACATAAAAGCAACCATTACCTAATTGCTGATTGAAGATATGAGAGATGGTCATGATAATAATTAATTCTGTCAATGTCCTTAAGTGCTTCATCCAATGGCAGTGTTGGATCATTTTTCTCATCTATACCTGCAAATCAAGTTAATTATGTGAGGCAAAATTTCTTGTACATGTACTAACACATACATACTTGAAGGTAAGTCCATTATTTTCTTGTACATGTACATTTATGTTCATTCATAGATTTGCTTTGCGATATTTATCGAGGATTGTTGTAATTTACCATTTTCGGTAACATAAATCAATGGATTGTCGTACTTCTCCTTGATGTAGACCAACAGTTTCTTAAATCCAATTGGATAACTATAAAACCAATCTGAAGCAGCCTGCAGATATATATAATCATGGAGGTTTCATATTTTTATTTTACCAGAAAGATAAACTTAATTTGATTTGGTCACGCTTGTACGTACCTGTGGACCTATGGGTACCCCGTTACGCTCAGCTTCCATCACAAAAAATAAGAGAGGTCATCGTCAAATTCAACGTAGATTTAAATTATTATTTAAAATTAATTATGATTTAAGTGATGAATAAAGGTGTGTTTACTTGTAAGATTGGCAAGGGAATCTGTGAGATAACAAGGTATAGTAGTGTTTAAATTAGGTTCATTGGCTGCATATCTAGACGTATAGTAGTTTAATCCGATAAAATCAAAAGAACCATTGAGTAGCCTGGTTTGTTCTTCAGAGAACTTTGGCAATCGTTGTCCAACCAAGGATCGCATATGCTGTGGATAGTCTCCTGTTGTCAGTGGTGTCATAAACCTGCAATTGAGATTTCAATTGAAATTTTCAGCTCTCTTATGGTGCTATGCGTGTGTGTGCGCGCGCACGCACACACGTATTTTTATCATTAATTCATGATCATGCATAAAGTGTGTACAAAATAAATGATACTTCAACAATGTAAATCAAAATAAAATCAATGGAAGAGTATAGAGGAGAAAAGACTTTATTTAACCTGCAACACCACAATAGGCTGCACCATCAATTTTACTTTACTTTTTGTATTTCATTGTTAATGCACCCAAAAAATGATAAGGGTAATTGAGAGTTTCGTAACAATAATATTAATAATTAACAATGATTCATAATTTGAGAGATGAACAAAAAATAAACATTCATTAATAAATCATGCTCCATTTGTTTTTTGTTTTTTATATAATCAAGTGATGTTAAGTTCGTAATTTCATATATAAAGCGAGTGTGCAATGAGCTACTAACCATCCAAGCATGAAGTCAATTGCTCGTTCTGCAGCTCTTTCATCGGATTTGCTATTTGAAAACGGCACAAACCAGTAAGATTGTAACGCTATTCCTATCCAACCCTTTTGAGATGTGGTTTGGTGTTTAAGTAACAGTGGTACCTGCAGTAATTTAGACTCTCACGAATTAGTTTTCAAGTACATAAAACTTTTATGTGCACTTGTCTATAGACACAACTAATACAATGCTTAGATATAAGATGTTCATGATACAAGACTTTTTCATCTTTGTTTTTTTTTTACAAAAAACCTTTTCATCTTAACCCTCTTTTTTCGGATGAAGGTGCTAATTAGAAGTATCAAGAATGGAGACCATTCTTGATATAGACACGACAAAGGATATGTGGATTCAATAAGGCAGAAGTATCAAGGATCTGCCAAGGTGAAACAAGTGCAGCTACGAGCCCTTCAAAGGGAATTTGAGCTTGTGGCATGAAGGAAGGAGAAACGGTTGATGAATATATTGCAAGAACTCTCGCCATTGTCAATAAGATGAAAATACATGCAGAGAAGGTAGAACAAATGATAGTTGTTGACAAGATCCGCAGACCCATAACTGCAAGATTTAACTGTGTTGTCTGCTCTATATTCAGTATAGGACAAAGGATACAGTTCATTGAATGATAGAAGTGTCACATATTAGGGCATTTTCGTTATGACCTACCTTCCTACTTGGGATGAGTAAGCAAACTACGCAGAGTTTGATGAAGAGGAAGAAATGTTGTTTGTGGCTTATATTAAAACAAAGGACACTTTGGAAATGAAGGCAAAGTCTTTTGATTCATGCTGTATCAACCATATTTGTGGCAATAAGGATTAGTCTCACAATCTTAGTGAAAAGTTCAGACTTCAGAATGTCAGTAAAACTTGGAGATCATTCTAGGATGATGGTTAAGGGAAAGGGAATATGAAGATATGTGTTGGTGGTGTTATTCAAGTGGTTCAGATGTTTAGTACATTCCTGATCAAAAGAACAATATTCTTAGTATTGGCCAATTTCAAGAGAAGAATCTGTCCGTTGTCTTTCAACCGGACTCGTGTAAAGTTTGCCATTCAAAAAGGGGATTGATAATTTAATCTCAGATGTCATCCAATCTAATGTTTAAGATATCAGTCATATCTTCCACCTGTTTCGTAGCAATGTGTGTGGATGCCACACACCCTTGGCATTTCAGATATGATCATATCAGCCTTAAAAGGATGAGGATCCTAATGCTGGATGTGTATCAAAGGTGTGCAGTGATTGCAGGAAAAAAACACATAGAATCCTTTCCAAGGAAGGCTTCATGGAGAACATCTCAAGTTCTGAAGTTGATCCATACTAACATATGTGGACCAATCGAGCTTCAATACGATGGGAACAAGAGGCATTTCATAACTTTTATTGATGACTGTAGTAGAAAAATGTGGGTCTACTTCTTATTTGAAAAGGGTATATACCTTTGGAAGGGTTTTATTTGACGTTTGCGCAATGACGGGTGGAAAATTCACCTCATCTGATTTTAAGATATATTGAAAAGACAGCTCACAGTAGCAGCATATACTCCCAAACAGAATAGGGTGCAGCTGAGAGGAATCAAAGGAAATTTGGAATCAAGTGAGTCTTTAAGGCTAGGTTCAACGAGAGAGTAGAAGTAGAAAAATACAAGGCTCGTCTATCAGCAAAGGGATACTCCCAACAACTTGGTGTTGATTACAATGAAATATTTGCCCCTGCTGCTAGATGGGATATACTATAAAAAGTAAGAACTATCGTTGATCTTACAACTTTCAACTGATGGTGCCTTTATCAACTAGATGTGAAAGTGCTTTTCTACATCGTGACGAAGAGGAAACTGACTTTGTTGAGCAGAGATAAGGATATAAAAGGCATGGAGAAGAAGATAAGGTCTACAAGCTAAGAAAGGCCTTACGACGACGCGCTTGGTACAAAAGGATTATGTCTTGCTTTCAAAATCTAGAGGAAACTGCTTGTCAAGACTGATGAAAAGAAGAGTTTACTAATTGTGAGTCGTTATATTGATGACTTGATATTCACAGGAAACAATGAAGACATGTTCATAAAATCTATATAAAGAGACTTTAACATGACGGACTTAGGCAGAATCAGCTACTACCAGGGTGTTGGGATTGTATAGAATCCTGCTTTCAATTTTTAATTAGCTGTGTCTATACATAAGTTTGTGTTGTGAAATCAACCTTAATCGAATCACACCAATGAAATAAACAAAGATGTGTGGAGCAAAAGATAGTGGTAATCTTATATCTAAGTGTCTTCAAGCAATGACACACACAAAGAGCTAATACAATGACAAACACAAACCAAACACAGAGATAAGTAAGCTTAAAGGAAGTAAACAAACACACAAAGAAATGGTAACCCAGTTCGGTCCAATATGACCTACTCTGGGGGAGAGAGCAGCTCTCCAATCCACTATGAGAAGATGTTACAAGAGGTTACAAGAAATTAGCCTTTTCCCTAATCTCTACCCTTTGTT
>Ga0228711_1009917_pt1 | contig 12721 bp, 7 predicted proteins | sample MedpolnodulmetaG_2_FD_177996 | JGI IMG/M metagenome (GOLD analysis project Ga0228711, IMG submission 177996) | Root nodule microbial communities from Medicago polymorpha collected in Santa Monica, California, United States - brown nodules | ecosystem: Host-associated > Plants > Roots > Nodule...
GCAGTGTAACCAAACTTCTTCCCACCAATTACCTTAATTGGCAACTCCAGGTTGAAGCTTTCCTTGATGGCTATGATCTCCTCAAATACCCAGATGGATCGTTATCGGTGCCGTCCAAAACGATCACAACCACTGCCGAGACTCCAGTGACAACAGAAAATCCTGCCTATCAAACTTGGCGACGACAAGATCGCCTCATCTATGGCGCCCTCCTCACCACCCTCTCAAATGAGGTCGCCTCCCTGGTTTCCCAAACAAACAACTCACACGATCTTTGGACCCTTAATGATTTATCCTTGTCTAATGTTTTGTGTGTTCCCTCTATGAAACAAAAAATTATTTTTGTCTCCCAACTTACCAAACAAACTAACTCTGCTGTTCTTTTTCTGCCACATTCCTTTTATGTGAAGGACTTACAAACTGGCCAAACAACTCATAAAAGCTCATGTATCGATGGACTTTATCAATGGCCTGCCCCCACACCAGCTGTTCACACCGTTCGCAAGGACTCACCCACATCATGGCACCATAAGCTTAGGCACCAATCATCCTCTATTTTCAAATTTATTTCCCAGCATTTTTCTTTAGGCACAAATCAATTCCAGCAATCTGATTGTAATTCATGCCAAATTAGTAAAAGTCACAAACTTCCTTTCCATGAATCTACTCTTATATCGTATTATCCATTAGAAATAATTTTTTTCAGATGTATGGACTTTGCCCATTTTATCTATTGATGGTCTTCGCTACTATTGCATGTTTGTTGATCACTTCACCCGTTATATTTGGCTCTATCCAATGAAACGTAAATCTGATGTACAAATCATATTTCCCAAATTTAAAACCCTTATTGAAAATTTCCATAAACAACAAATAAAAATATTGTACACAGATAATGATGGCAAATACATTGGTCTTCGACCTTTTCTAAGTAATCATGGTATAAGTCATCACACCACTCCACCCCATACACCTGAATATTATGGAATTTCAGAACGCCAGAATCGTTACATTGTCGAGACCGGTCTCTCCCTTCTCTATCACTCAGGCATACCCCTCACCTACTGGCCTCACGCCATGACTATTGCAGCCTACCTTATAAATCTCCTTCCCACTCCCATTCTTAAGTATCAATCACCCTATTTCAAGTTGCACAACATTAGCCCGGACTATCATAAATTAAAATGTTTTGGATGTTTGTGTTTTCCCTGGATTAAGCCATATGCTAACCATAAACTTGCACCAAAGTCTACTATGTGTGTTTTTGAAGGTTATTCAGCTGATCAACATGCATACTTGTGTCTCGATCCCACAACAGGCAGGATTTACACCTTTCGCCATGTAAAGATTGTTGAATCAGAATTTTCGTTTAGCTCCCTTGCTACTCAAACACAGCCACTCGCCCCAGATTTGGCACTTGCTTCGCCAAACCAAAACAAGCTCACTCAAATCATTCAATATCCCGCAACTCCAAATGAGCTCGCCCATATCACTCACCCGTCTGTGCCCTCATCACCAATGCCCAATGACCTCGCCCACACCACTCAACAACAGTCGCCCTCCTCACAAACTACCAGCGAGCTCGCCGAACCCACTCAAACATCTTCGCACTCTTCACCAAACTTCATTGAGGTCGCCCAAAACATTCAAATATCCTCGCCCACGTCTCCAACATCCAATGAACTGGCCAACATCATTACATCGCCAACGCCTCCACCACCGCCCCCACCCACTGCTCGCCCACACAGCAACCAGTCTACCAACGCCGGTGGGATCATCACCCGTTCTCAAAACAACATTGTTAAACCCATCAAAAAGCTTAACCTTCATGTTCACACCTTATGTCCCATCGAACCGAGCAATATCACTCAAGCCCTTCGTGACCTTGATTGGCGCTCGGCTATGCAAGCTGAATTTGATGCCTTACACAACAATAACACATGGGATCTTGTTAGTCGGGCCTCTGCTCATAATTTGGTTGGGTGTAAATGGGTTTTTCGTATCAAACGAAATTCGGATGGCTCCACTGGTCGTTACAAGGCACGACTAGTCGTCAAAGGATTTCATCAATGCCCTGGATGTGACTTCACAGAAACGTTCAGCCTAGTTGTTAAACCGGTGACTATTCGAATTGTCCTTACACTTGCAGTTCGTCAAGGATGGTCCCTTCGTCAGCTTGATGTCAACAATGCGTTCCTCCAAGGTATGCTCAAGGAGGAAGTATTCATGTTACAGCCACCTGGATTTGTTGACAAAACCTTCCCTGATCATATTTGTCATCTCAAAAAGGCACTTTACGGGTTAAAGCAAGCACCTCGTGCCTGGTATACGGAGCTTCGGATATTCCTTTTATCCCTTGGCTTTGTCAACTCCACTGCTGATGCCTCTTTATTCATCCACCGCAAATCAGGTGTTACATTATACTTATTAGTATATGCTGATGATATCATTGTTATCGGGAGTTCTCCTGCCGAGGTCTCCACACTCATCGCCACACTCGCCGCTCGCTTTTCTTTGAAAGACCTTGGATGTCTTAATTATTTCTTGCGGTCGAAGTGATTCCTTCTACTGCAGGCATATTCCTTTCCTAAAGGAAATATATCACTGATCTACTGCATAAATCAGGCATGGTGGATACGAAACCAGCATCCACTCCATTGTCTGTCACAGATAAGTTACTCAAGGATTCCGGCGATCTCCTACCATCCCCAACCGAGTATCGAGCGCTCGTTGGAAGCCTCTAATACTTGAGCCTTACTCGCCCAGACATTGCCTTCAGCACAAACAAACTCGCCTAATTCATGCAAAACCCCAGAACGGCGCATTGGACTGCACTCAAAAGAGTGCTCAGATACTTGGCGGGTTCCTGTGACAAAGGTGTCTTCATTTCGACGACCGCCCCATTAAATCTCCACACCTACTCAGATTCGGACTAGGCAGGCGACAAGGATGATTATATCTCCACCACTGGTTATCTGTTATATCTTGGCAGCACGCCCATCTCTTGGAGCTCTTGAAAACAACGTTTTGTTGCTCACTTTTCCACATAAGCAGGATATAAAGCCTTGGCTGACACGGCGAGTGAACTACTATGGGTCCTTTCCCTACTCATTGAACTCGGTCACACTCCAAAAGCCAATCCAGTCATCTATTGTGACAACCTCGGTGCTACCCACCTTAGTGCTAATCCTGTATTTCACTCTAGGATGAAACATATAGCCTTAGCCTATCATTTTGTCCGAGAAAATGTTCAAAATGGCAAGTTTCGAGTATCCTTTGTTTCTACTGATGATCAACTTGTTGATATTCTAACCAAACCCCTGCTTCGTCCTTGGTTCGATTACTTACTGTCCAAGTTGCATATTCTCTCTTTCAGACCATACAACTTGCGGGAGGATATCAATAATAATAATTAGAATAATGTCCCACATCGGGTAATATGAAGAAATATGCAAAGGCTTGGTCATATAAATAAAAGGCTTGTGTCTTAATATTACATGCACCAATAGTTAGTGGGTTTTGCTATAGGTAAGCATTACTTCTACTATTCAAAATTTGTAATTATCAATTACATTATACAATTTCTTTCTTTCTATATTTGATACATCTATAATTTTAAACACTTATAAGAGTGGAGAAGTCCTTTTACTCATTGTTTTTCTTTATTTTACTTGATTACTTGTTGTGTTTGGAAACCATTGACAATGGTGATTCTAATCCTCCATCACTAAAAAGGACTTCATTCATGGAAGGTATATAATTACGATAGAGAAAAAGAAAGGAGTCTTTGACGTAGAAGCTAGTGCCCAAATGTATGTATGTATGTATGAGCTAGCGCGGAACGTGATTATTGTAGGGCAGTAGCTTGCGATTGTTCAATGTTCACCCTCAGTGGAGAAAATATGGTCGAGGCTCATAGTGTGAAGGGGCATTAGATGTTAATGAGGCAAAGAGTATTGTCCCGCTCTCCGTCCCCATCCCTGCCTCCCAAATTCTCCCCACCCTCGTCCTAGTTCCGTGCCTCGGGGAGTTTTTCTCTCCTTCCTCGTCCCAACGGATCCCCAAAGTCCGCGAAAGGACCCCATCAACATAAAAAGGTAAAATACTTTCTATCATTTTCAATCAAATGGATTAAAAATTAAAATACAAGTATAAAACACAAAGTCATTATTGTGAGTTTTTTGACAACGATAAACATCATATATACAAGAATTTTATACACATGTTTTGTGAAGAAAATAATACAAAAATGAACATAATTTATATGTGTACATTTATGTGATATTTTGGTAAAATATTCAGGGACGAGGTCCCCATAGGATGGAGATATGATATCTGCCTTCATCCCGAAACTATCTTTAAGAGAACTTTCTCCCTCGTCTTCATCCCTGCGTGAATAAAATTGTTGCTTACCATAATGGGATAGTCCCCACGGGGATCTAGAGGTGTCAATAGAGCCCCAAATTTCAAAGCCCACTTAAAAAAGCCTTCATCAAACCCACTAGATTAAAGCCCCTTAATTGAACAAAATTATTTGGGGTTAAGCCCACTATAAAATCCACTTATTTGTGGGCCTAAGAAAAGCCTCATATTAATTATTTCAAAAAAAAGTTTTTTTTAGGTAAAAAAAAAACTTTTTTTCGATTAAAAAACTTTTTTTTCTGGTAATTTTTTTTTGCGGTAAAAAAAAATTTGGTAAAGAAAAAAGTTTTTACGTTTATAGAAATTTTGAGGCTTTGGGGCCTTTTGATTTTTTTAATTTGTGGGCTTGTATGAATGTAGGCATTTTAATCTTATGAATTTTCAAGCCCCCTAACTATGTGGGTTGAGGCCCAAACTTCAAGACCCCATAATATTAACACCTCTCCTTCTGTGTATTTGCATAATGAAATGCATGGCTGAAACAATTGAAATCAAATAGTGCATTCATCATTAGATAATAGTCATGTTAAGGAAACCAATAATAAATTTCGGTTTTAATTAATATCGGTTCATATAAGTAACATTTCTCATATCAAATATATTTTTTATGTATCATTATTTAGATTCAGTATTGAATTGGGATTAAAACTTATTATTGAATTTTATCAATGATTTTTTTTTTTACTATTGTGGTGATACCTCATAGCTTGTTATTCTTTTTTGGATTTTCATAATATGATAGTGCTCACGTGACTCCAATTTGTAAAAACCAATTAAAGTCGCTTCAAAGAATAAATAAAAAGTGAATTAAATATTCATAATACCGGAAGGATTGCGTAAAGAATGAATTGGTTTTGATCATCATGTGTAATATAAGTTCATGAAGAACTATTTTTATTAATAATAAAGCTTCCCCTGAAGGATAACCTAAACTATGAATTTTATCATTGTTTATGAACATTTGAGATACGGTTCTAGAAGAACTAATGATATAGCATCAAACATTCATGAAAGATAAAATATAATTGTGATTTTTCTTTATTATTGTCGATAGAGATTTGTGGTTGAGTTCTTGAAGAACTATATCTTTATTCACAATTGAAATATGATATTTATTTGATCCTGGTATAAGTTATACCAAAAGAAATTATTTATGCCCCTTGAGATGTATATAGTTCTTGAAGAACTAAATATTTAATATCAAGCATCCTCGAAGGATAGTAAAAAATTATGATCTTCATATATATTTAGTTCTTCATGGGTGTCTACACAAAGCTTTCACCTTTTTCATCTTTGATCTTGTACTTTTATCTTATTTGAGAATGTAATGTAGTTCTCGAAGAACTAACTTGTTATTTTAAGGATCCTTGAAGGACCGCTCAAATAAAGAATTTTCTTGATCATTATTATGAAGATTTGGAATATAGTTTGTGAAGAACTAAATTTTAATATTAAATCATTCTTGAAGAATTGCAAAATTGTGATTTTATGTCTTTTGAATATGCTCCTGAAGTAGCAAAATTGAGAAAATAATATCAAGAATATTTTAAAAGATAAATCACATTTGTGATTGAACATAAGAGTAGTCATTGATTGAAATGGTGAAGTCTCACTTGATAAATTAAACCTTATTTTTAGATTAAATCATCCATGCTATTTGTTTCGTATAATAGATGTATAATCGATGTTGTGTTTATGGTAAAATTATATTATTATGCTTTATGATTATGTACTTTACTATTTATGAGTTTGCACAAGACATAAAAATTATAGGTAATGTCATCTCTTTTACATGTTCGATACTTATAATTTGTGCTTCACAATTTTTTTTGGTAGAATGCTCCACATAATTGCTTTGCTAATGAAATTATAATTATTGCGGTTGTGAATGTGATGTTATTAAAGAAAAGATTAAGTTTAAGCATAATATATTGTTTTCAATTGAGAATCTTGTTAGTTGACAAAAGAACTATAAATGAATTTTGTATTATTGATTCCTTCTAAAAAATATGTCTGATATTTTGAGATCTCAAGCAAGTATTTTTCTTAGAACTTTGCCTCACTAAGGACCACATTAATTTTATGTATATTTTGTTGGATTTTGTTTGTGAATGAAAGATGTCTTTTGTAAAAGACTAAAAATGATGCTATAATTATTGAGACTCCAGAAGAGCAAATATATTATTACATGGAGGAACAAATTTACACATTAAGATTGCATTCTCATAAAATTTTATTGAGTTTTAAGATATCCATCTAAATGAATATCATATTGAAAGAAGAAAAAAATGGAGATGTTAAATATCTATATATTACGAGATATACTCTGAAGAAAATAAGCGTAGTAAAAAAAGGGAAAAGAAAAATTATCTCTGATTTATACTACACTTGTATTAGTGCAATGGAAGCTCATATTGTTGTAAACCTGAAGTTTACATATTATATTATTAGTGCAATGGAAGCACATATTATTGTAAACTAGAAGTTTACAAATCATTGGCAAGACCGGTTGGGTTATCCCGGATCTATTATGATGCAAAAACTAATTTGTGAGATTATTAGGTCAACAATTTGACTATGAGTTTATTTTCTGAACTTTTTAGAAAGCATTTGATAAGTATCATTCGTTAATTGAAATTAACATTGAACAGTTGGTAGCATATGCTCATAAAAATGGACTTGAAGATCCATTCTTTAGACGTCTAAAGTTGATTGTATGATTGGTACTTACGAGACCATGTCTTATAAACTCTAGTTTGGTTATGAAACCATGTCTTATAAACACTACTTTGGGAATCAATAATCTTGTATATTGAGATATTGATTTGCATCAAGCCAACAAATTATTATATATAAGTTTTCCCTTTAATCTATCATTGGTTTTAGGTTAACAAGTGGATTTTGGATATGTTGTGTATATCACAATTGCTCCAATCTAAGATAAATCTTGAAAGAATATTGGGAATATATATTTGATATGAATCTCCATCTATCATTAATTGTGTTGAGCCAACTTATTTACAGCCCAGTAGGCTGATTATCAATTGATGGATTAATTTTCCCAATATTAGGAGAGAGATAATAAGCAGCTAAAAATGTGAACCTGAAGTTCAAATAAATTATTTGAAAGAAAATATTATTGTCTCGTCTTGATCCTCAATATATAACTCGTTTGCAAAGGTAAATAAATCAAATATCAGCTGCTAATGCTCCAAACGAAATAGATTTCCATGTCGAATAATCTAATATTGCAAATGTGTCTCAATCATACGTGAAGCATGATAGATCAATCGGTTTCAAATGTTAAAATCCTTGAATAATAGAAGGAGCTTAAAGGAAAGATAACTCAAACAAGGATACAAAAACTCTAAAAGAGATTTATGACATAATTGATTTTTTCAATTCGAGAAGAATTGATCAGCTACCTAAAACTTATGAAATATTAGTAAATTATGTCATGAATGAAAGATCTCAATGAAATGAGATGAACTGAAGTAAAGTCAACGTCGACGTGTTTTTGGATATAATATAGGGCTATATGTGATAAGTAATAATGAGGATCGTGAATTCAAGTCTATTAAAGATTATAGAAAAAGAAAATAAAAGAGACAATTCCAGTGAAATCAAACTCACTTTGTAAAGCTGAATTTTTTGGACATGTAGTCCACACACTCGAAGATGTGAAGTTAATTAGATATGTATGCTTTTTCGCGCGAAAAGAGAATTCAAGACACATATTCACCTGAAGTGAATTCAAGAACTTTTTCATACTTGATTGAGTTCAGTAGCACATGAAAGACTCAAATTATATAAAAGATGTGCTACAATATATTTGTATGGCTCACTTGATAGTGATGATTATATTAAACTCCCTGAAAGATTTCATTTGTGTAAGTCATACTATCAAAGTTATTGAAAAGATGACATCTTTATCCATTTTAAGGATATGGAAATGAATTTCTTATAATCAATTTTATGATAATCGTATAAATATTATTAAAACTCCTGATGAGATTCTAAAATTTGTTATATAAAGGTTGATATGAACAAATCTAGTTGATTATGTAATAGAATGATTGTGATGTCACTTGATGTGAGTAAAGATCATGTCGTCAAGAAAATTATGAACAATTTGAATTGGTCAGATAGTGCAGCAAAGTCAAGCATATAATTTGTATCTTAAAGAAACAATAGTATCATCTGATCGTTTGAAAATGTTAGCAAGTGGAGAATACTTTTTATTAAAGATTATGATTTTATACATACAAGAAACTTGTGGTATTCTAATTTTAAAAGGAGGTTCTTTCAAACAACTCAATATGAAGATATCTCAAGAGCCGCTAATTTGGAGAAGAGTATGGAGATAAATCGTATCTTTATACACAGTCACCGCCAAGATTTTGAGTATCTACTATAAAAGATTATTTAAACTTCTTCGTTGTCTTTATGAGGGGGAGACAAAAATGTTTTTGCACTCTTTTTCCCTTAACCATGGTTTTATCCCACTGGGTTTTTCTGGTAAGGTTTTTAACGAGACATATTATGACACAAAAGGATGTTGTACTCATTTTCCTTCACTAAGATTTTTTCCCATTGAGTTTTTTCTTGGTAAGGTTTTAATTAGGCATATCCTTGATAGACATCTAAGAGGGAGTGTCACCAATATACCTATTAGTGGATGTCCACCCCTTAACCTTCCACATGGTTGCTTAATTTCTTTAACAAATTTTATTCTTATTAACCAATTGAATAATTCAATTTTTTAAATAATCGAATAAAATCATACAACAATTTGTGTCTGTCTTAACGATAGTCTATATATAAATGAAATGTAGATTTTATACGTGACTTTTTCCTTTGATTAGAAAACACTGTTAAAGAAACTTGCCTTTAATTTTAGGAAATTAAATTAAATTATACTACTACTATTATATAAATTTCTTTATAAGACAAAATTTTGAGTTATTCCATGGGAAATAGAGTTATAACAAAATGTTATATTGTCACCATCATTGAAAAAAATAAAAATGTATATTATATTTACAGTATTGGTGTTATTTGAAAAAAAAAATATGATTTGACAAAAATTTAATTGGTATATTTTCATTGTGTAAAATTAATTTACACGTGCATTTAATATGTGTTGCCACATTAATTAATAAATATGAAAATACATGAGTTGTCATATCTATTAATTGATATAACAACTTGGAAGTTTGTGTAATATATTAGTGGGTTAATATGTCTTTACCGCCGGTAATTTAGGTGAGTTTCGGTTTACCCCCTGTAAAAAAAAAGTTTAGATTCCAACCCTATAATATGAAGATTCTCCACAAAACACCCTGACCCCATCCAGACGCTGACGTGGCACGCCACTGTGAAATTATTTTTATTTTATTTTTTTTAAAACCTGACACGTGTGTAATGGACACTGACGTGGCATGCCACTATGTAATTATTTTAAAAACTGAAGATTTATTTTCAAAAATTTAAAAATAAGAAAAAAAATCAAATTTTTTAAAAAATAAAAAAATTCAGAAAACAATTAATATTTTTTTACCAAAAGATTCAAAAATTAGCTTATATTATTTTTTTCAAATATTTTTAAAATTTTAATTTAATTTAGATTTTTTAAATTTTTTTTCAAAAGTTTCAAAATACAGTAAGTTTAGAATTTTTTTTTTAATTTATATATAATTTTTTGGGAAATATATATATAAAGAAAACAACCACTTTCAACTCTTTTGGACTGGCTGTTTATTTTCAAAAATGACCTCAATTTTCAATACAAATAACACATGTAACAAATAGATAAGAATAAATTTAAATATTAAAAAAAATTCCCGATTTTTTTTATCCTCAATTTTTAAATATTAAAAAAATATTCTCAAACTTGTAACACATCGTAAAAAAAAATTTGGAATAAAATTATCGAAAAAAAATCTTAATTTTTCTAAAGTTTTAAATAAATTTGTATCCAGATTTTTAAAAATAAAAATATTATTCAGATTTTTTTTTGTTGAGAAAAGTTAAAAAACTTCTTTTTTGAAAAAAAAATCTGTTTTAATTTCGAAAAATATGTATTTCCAAATTTTCGAAAATAATTTGATTTTTATTTTCAAAATAAAAATTTTGAAAAATATATTTCAGAATTTTCGAAAATAATTTTAAAAATTGATGGAAAATTAAAAAAATTTGAAATATATATTTTTCGTAAATTATAAATTTTGGAATTTTCGAAAAATATATATATTTCAAAAATTTGGAAAAATTTTTTCGTAATAAAACAAAAACCCTGAATTTTTTTTTTTAACTTTTACAAATTTTATAATTTTTTTAAAAAAATGAAAAACAAAATTAATTATACAGTCAGCATGCCACATAATCATATATGCACAGTTAACATGCCACTCAGCTCGCCACGTCAGCTATTTTGCACAGTGACATAGGTCAGGGGCTAAAATCAAAGAATCTTATTTTATAGAGTTGAAATCTAAACTTTTTTTTTACAGGTGGTAAACCGGAACTCGCCCAAATTACAGGGGTAAAAACATAATAACCCTATATTAGTAATTGTACATTAACATATCATACTAATTAAACTATTTGTTACAGTTGAAAGTCATGAACGTCTATACACATGATTTGATAATTTTTTTTTATAATTTACGGGCATTACTACAATAAAAAAATGGACAAACGAAGTAGTATTTGTAATATGTTACTCTTGAGTATATTATTTACACCATCCGATCACTATTATAAGCAAAATTTCACTTTTTAGTTTCATTCAATAAATGATATATGTGATCTATTTAATGGACCACATACATCATTTTTTTTATTGAAAACTCGATATCCGTTCCAAGAACCGACTAATCCGAAGGGACCAATCTCACCGCCCACTTGCGGAGGCCCCATTTAAAGTCAGAGCAAGCTCTGTATGGACTTAGCCCACCGAAATTGGCACCAGAGAGAATCGAACATGAGACCTTTGGAGGAGCAAACTCCAAGATCACAAGTCAATCACTAGACCAATCCCAAAGGAATCACATACATCATTTATTGGATGAATTTAAAAGGTAGATTTTTGCTTATAATAGTGACGTGTATATAATAAATGATCTATCGTTGTAGCAAATTAATTAAAAAGAAAAAAATGTTGTTTGTTGCAAAAAGAGATAAGCATTCAAATAACGATAAAGTTTTGCTGGTTCAGTAGAATAAAAAGTATTTCTTAAAATTGATTATATTATTTGTTCTGGACTCGCCAAATAACCATGTTGGACACCTACAAGGACCAAACACGTCTTTGTCCAAAAAGCCTCTATCGAGCATAGGTTCAACTGAAAATTGCTTTTCTAACTTTCAAAAGTTCCTGATAACACATGGAAATGTCTATAATACCTCCAACGATAGTTAACTATCGCTGACTTATAACTAGAAAATCGACGGTAATTGACTACCGTTGGTTTTTTGTTGTTGTCATTTCCATGTGTTATGAGGAATTTTTGGAAGTCACAAGAGCAAGCATCAGTTTAATTACACGAAGGCTCAAATCCAGCGTACATCACACCTCCAACAAGGGTTATCCCCAATTATGAAAACGGTCAAAAACTTAAGATTTCCTAGGATATGTAATGCTTCCGACCATTAAAGCTCACCAACGTTTGATAGTTATGATGACATCTCGTCATTACATAATTTTATATGTAATTTGATCACAATTTGGAGTTCACAAGACAACTTATGCAACAAGAAAAGTAGAAAACCGAAGAAAGATGCAAAGAAGCAAAACGTGTCACGATTGGTTGAAAACGTGACACGATTTGAGATGACCAAAACATGCTCTCGACATTGAAGAAAACGTGTCACGATGGCCAATTCGCGACATGATTTGAAAAAACCTTAATTTTAGCTTTTTGTTATGTGAAGGAAACGTGTCACGATTTACTTGAAACGTGACACGATTTTAGGCAAAATTTTGTGCCTATTTAAGCTGAAGTCTATTCTGAAGACAAGGGTTACGACTTGAGAAGAGCAAAGTGCGATTTTGAGACTACAAGACGGCTAGGAGGGTGATTTCTTCATCCTTTTACCTGTTCATGTATGTATTGATTCCTATATTGATTATGCTATTTGTAAACTCAATTATAAGTAGCTAAATCTCTTAGAGATTAGGTCTGAGATGATTCTTTTTAACCCTAATTGATCCATGTTGCTGTGAAACTCTATTTATTGTGAATGACAATCTAGTTTTTATTCAATTCAATTGTTCTTAATGCTTTTTATATCCTGA
>Ga0228711_1009919_pt1 | contig 12718 bp, 9 predicted proteins | sample MedpolnodulmetaG_2_FD_177996 | JGI IMG/M metagenome (GOLD analysis project Ga0228711, IMG submission 177996) | Root nodule microbial communities from Medicago polymorpha collected in Santa Monica, California, United States - brown nodules | ecosystem: Host-associated > Plants > Roots > Nodule...
AATACACATCTTTAATATTATTTTTTTCTCACTACACTTCACTCTCTCTTTCTATATAAACCCTCACAACACTTCCTCTTTAGCTTTCTTCAAATATAGGTAAGACACCTCATCTTGTTTTTTTTTTCCTTTCAACTGCCTTAACGACTTTCCAAATTTCCAATGCTTCGTCTTTTTTCTTTCTCCTTCTTACACTCATCACCATTTCATTGAATCTATATCTTTCCTTTATTATGAACGAACATTTTCACTTCTTTTAAAATCTTCCTTTGCTTTCACTTCTTTTAAATTTCCCTTATTATTTGTCAATTTTATTTTAAAGAAAACTCAAACTATTTCCACCGCGACTCTGTTGTTTTTCGAGCAATAACCCTCAAATATTAGGTCGTGAATTATAAAATGAACTATCTCTACCCGGTGAAAGAAGAGTATTTGGAAATTGAGGCAACCTCGTCATCATCGACATATGAAAGAGGAAGTGATGAGGGATCAACGGTTGTTATTCCACGGCCAATGGAGGGGCTTCATGAAGTAGGACCACCACCATTTCTCACAAAGACATTTGATGTTGTGGAGGACCCCACAACAAGTCACATAGTTTCATGGAGCAGAGGTGGTGCTAGCTTTGTTGTTTGGGATCCAAATGCTTTCTCCAGAGACCTTCTTCCTAGATACTTCAAACACAACAATTTCTCAAGTTTTGTTAGACAGCTCAACACCTATGTAAGTATTCTTCTCTGTCATTCAGATTAACATTTCATTTGCATAAATAATATTTAACCCAATTAAGTAACCAATACCATATTTTCTTTAATCCCAGAAGAAAATTTTGATCTTAAGCTAAATATAAATTTTAGAAGATTGGATCATTTTACACTATTTTTTTTGTTTGACTTATCATTTTACATTACTTGTATACTGGTTTTTTAATTTTTTATATATCTTTGTGCTAAGAAAATTTTCCTAGGCAAGCTAAATAATATTTTATTTATTAATTTTTTACCTTTTATATATGTTATCTGTATTGACAGAAAAAATATACTTTATACGATTATCAAATTGTATTAAAATAGTTGAATTAATGTATAAAACGTTTGTACTGTATATGTACGTATGTATCTACTAAAGTCAGCAAATATTTTCACTGTATAGTTCTTCAAAAAAAAATAAAAATCACTGTATAGTTGCTTTATAATATTTTTCTATTCATTAACCTTTTTTTTAATCTCCATAAAATATAGTATTATCTGGAAGTGTATGATTATTTTAATGTCACGCGTCTTGTCTTGTTGTTTCCTGGATTTTTGGTTTCTGGATTTCTCCTCCTACCTGCTCCATTTGATGTTGAACTTAGATGTCACATTCATGCATCTAATAAGAAAATAGAATCATTTTGTAATTACCATTATACCATTACCTATGGTTGAAGTAATTGCACAATTCTATATTTATTGCCATATCATATGAGTTAAGTTTTTTATTTTAAATGTCGATGTGGGACTCAATTTTTTGTATACAGGGTTTTAGAAAAATTGATCCTGATAAATGGGAGTTTGCAAATGAAGGATTTCTAAGAGGACATAAACATCTTTTAGCAAACATTAAGAGAAGGAGACAAACTTTACAACCTAGTACTTCACAACAACATTCATCACAAGGTCATTGTGTTGAAGTTGGTCGTTTTGGATTAGACGAAGAAATCGATCATTTGAGGCGCGACAAACAAGTTTTAATGATGGAACTTGTGAAGCTTAGACAGCAACAACAGAATACAAGATCCATTCTTCAAGCAATGGAGGAAAGGCTACGTGGTACAGAAATTAAGCAGCAACAAATGATGGCTTTTTTGGCTAGAGCTATGAAAAATCCAGCTTTTATTCAGCAATTACTTCAACAGAAGGAAAAGAGAAAGGAGATTGAAGATGCTATTACTAAGAAGAGGAGAAGGCCAATTGAGTATGGAGAATCAAGTAATGGTGGAGATGGAAGAAGCAATGTTAGATATGGATTTGAAGTGTCAGAGTTGGAAATGTTGGCTATGGAAATGCAGGGTCTTGGAAGAGGTGGTGGAGAACATGAGGAAGAGATTGAGGTATTTGAGACTCATGAGAAATTGAATAAAGAACTTGATGAAGGGTTTTGGGAAGAACTTTTTAGTGAGAAATTTGAGAGTGAATTAGATATTCTAACTTCTCAAGATGATGATGATGATGATGATGATGTCAATGTGTTGTCCAATCGCTTTGGTTACTTAGGTTCTAGTCCGAAATGAATTACGCTTAATCGAGATTAACCTTCTTCGTATGGTGGACTGAAATATTTCGGACTCAAAATCGATCGGACACTAAATGGCAACTTTCTAGTAGTGTGATCTTGGTTGGCAACTTGGTGTGACAGTAAAATACCAAGCAAAAAATCTGTGGAAATCATTTAAATTTTGGTGTTTCTAACTCTTATAATATATGTCCTTTTGTAGTAACAGGTTAAGTGTATGTTTGGTATACTAATGGGTTGGTCAAAATTACACTAGCATCGTGATTTTGTCAAACTCACCACGATACCAGGCAGACACGAAAATTTCAATTTCTCATGTTTCTCTCTTATTGATTAGGTAGGTTCTGCAGCTGTTGATTGGACAAGAACCTCTGATAGTTGATAGAGATGATTATTAACTCAAGGTTCAGTATTTTGTTAATTCGATGTCATTTCAATTTTCCCAATCAAAAAAAGAATGTAATAAATGCACCATGTCAACCAAGATATGGTCTTTGCCTCTTATTGTTTTAATAATAATGTTACCTTAACAAATGTAGATGAATCAGAAGATGTAGAATGGTACGAAGTAGCTGATGATCAAGAATCATAACTGAATTTGCTTTTTGAGTGAAGATCCTGTTGGTGGTTAACCTTGTCGGTTTGATATTTTTTTCTTCCCTTTTAAACTTTACAATTGTTTGTACTTTTGTCTTGTGGTCTTGAAATAAAAAGGGAAAGAGAGAGGCATCCATCAACGAATTTCATGATGTTACATATATGAAGTGTTTTGCTAGGTATTTTCATGTGTTCAAGATTCCTTTCTCATTTAAAAAAATAATAAATAAAGAATTATTTAGGGGACAAAATTGTGTGTGCACTATGTTCTTGAGAAATGAGTGGACTGAATTACAATGAAGAAAAAATGATAAAACTAACAATTGCTTTCACTCCTTTTTCACTGAGGAAGAATAGATAGAACGAATGAGAGATAATCAATGAGAGGATGATATTAGAGATTTTTCAAAAGGGGAGAGAATACTTATTTTGAGTGGATAATTTTTTGAAAAAAATTTCCTTAATTTAATTAAAATGATTTGTTCATGTTTCTCACATAGATTAAGGTTTGCATGATTTTTCTTGTTATCAAGAGTGCAAAAAGATAACATTATTTTCTTTCATCCACTTTTTCATTTGAGGTTGTGTCTAACGGGATATGTTAGAATAGTATAATATGACGAATCAATGTTTAAATATCAGTTGATAAAAGTGTTCACATTTAATACTCAATTTCTCAAATGAAATTACTTCAAGTGAAAGGAATATGTGAGAAACCAAAAGAATAATCTCGTTCATATTCTCTTCAAGGAAATAATATACAAAAGAATAAAGTTAACAATAACACACTCTTGAACATACAATTTTCAACATTGGTTAAAATATATGAATGTTTTACCAAATTTATACAAAATTAACATGAGTTGGTGGAGGAGTTTTAAACAAACAAATGATAGTGTATTAGAAACTGTATATTAGAGATGTGTTGATGACGCTTCTCATATATAAGGTCCACTTTTTTTTTAAGGACATATATAAGGTCCAGTTGTTATCTATTGTCATTTTTTTCAGAGAGATACTTTTTCCACTCTATGCCTTTCCTCGCGTGTTCTATTATTTTTCAAAAATACCTTTAGTCCGGATTATAAAATTCGAACACCTTTCGGAAAATGTATTTCGGACAAATTTGTGGATTTTGCCACTTCAACCACCCTGATGGATGATGATGCCAATTTTGAATAGATAGCTTCAGAGTACATAATCCGAAAATTCTGTACAAATCCCGGATTATGTAATCCAAAATGTGTAAATCACCCCAGGGGCGTTTTTAGGGCCCAGCTAGCCTGGGCTCAACCGATACTTTCTTTGTATCGCTACAAGAAATTTGCAAGGAATTTGACTTATAGTGACAACCAAAATCCGTCACTATAGGGCAAATTCCGTAACTAAATCTGTCTGTCATTGCCAAATGGTTGTCACTACATGTTTTTCACATTTACCTACGAAAAAAACGTAGGTAATTCTAAGGAGACCATTTTAAAATGCAATATGGACCTGTACCTACGGTTTGGCTGTCACTAAAACTTATCATTGTTTTTTTTATATATTTTATATTCTACTATAAATTCTAAAGATGAATAATTCATAAAATTACCACTAAAATTAATTTAAACAATATAATAAAATATTATAATTAATATCATTGGAATTTGAAATCGATTACTGTAATCATCTTTTAGAATAAATTGTTGAAGTGACTTAATTAGAATAATTCTCCCTAACTATGAACTATTATATCATTCACCCAAACCAATACTCAATACTCACATAAATCAAAATCTATATATATACACACACTCCATTGCTCATTTAATTTAGGGTCATGTTAACTTGTGCCCTTAGGGCACATGTTAAGCATTAATGTCATTCCATTAGTGGTAAGAATTTATTGAAAAAAAATAATTTAACACAATTTTCAATACATAATTTCTATTAATGGAATTCTTAACATGTGCCCTAAGGGCACAAGTTAACATTTTCCTTTAATTTATGGTAACAATCACTTCATACATGAAAAAACTTACAATCACTTTTATACATAAAAAAAACTTACAATCACTTCTACAACATGACATAATCATTACCACAATTTTGGGTTTTTATAGCACAATTTTAATAGCGCTTTCTGCAAAACGCTATGAATAAGGAAATATATAGATCTAGTATAGCGCTTCTGGTCGGGCGCTATTAATGGCTTTTGATAAATTGGTTTAGATAGTGCTTTCGAAAAAATGCTATTAAGTTACTTCAATTAGATAGCGCTTTTGGAGAAGCGATATTATTTTTGTACCTATAAGTTAGCGTTAGATGTCATTTGTAATTAAGTTTCTCATCAACACATTATTGTTGTTCATTTCTATTAATGAATTACTAGTGTTTCTGATCCGTATATATATTTTTTGCTTGGTCAGTAATTTATTATGAAGCTTTTGGTTGTAGATTTAATTTTTAAAATAAAAAAATTGGGAGTTTTATTAGCGCTTTTCTGAAAGCCCTATTAAAGGGGTGATAGTTAAGATGGCGTTTTCTGGAAAACGCTAAGAAACACCTGTTTAAAAAGAGCACAAAAATAAGGCTATGTTAGCGATTTTCTGAAAGCACTACTGAAACATTGTTATTTAATAGCGTTTTGAAAGCGCTGTTGTAGGGGTTCTAACCTATAATAGCGGGGGCTTTCTTAGCGTTTCACAAGCGCTATTAAACGCCAAAATGAATGCTATTAAAGGGGGTATTTTGTAGTAGTGAATTAATCAGATTTTAACTTCTAATAATCTTATGAGCCCGTTATCAACATCCACAAAGTGGGAAGTACACCAGTTATCAAGCCATGTCAATAAGCTAATAAAATAATCTTATGAGCCCGTGAGAAATAATTGTTACCAACATGATCAACGATGTGTGGTTCAATGACTTGATGATATGTTACATCGAGCGGGAGATATTCAAGTCATTTGATGATATTGATATTATTTGAACATTCATCGCAAAGAAGTATCGGAAAGGGCATTTACCTCCTAATTTTATTTAGCACACTATTGACAAGTTATGTTTTATCTCTCTTATTTCAAATTGTACTTTTATCGACAAAATTACGAGTCTCTTTTATTTCGATTTATGACTATTTATATATTATGTCGCATGTGAATTTGCGATCAAAATTTTTCCCAGGCTCGATAAAATTCCTAGCTCCGCCACTGAATCACCTCGTTGAAAGTCAACAAATGGGGTGGAAAATGATGTTTCCGGATTACATAATCCGGAAAGTGTATAAACTTCCGGATTTTGTAATCTGAACTACATCAGTACGGAGGCAGAAGCCATCTGTTTTGGCTGAGCCTCTGTTTTAGAGCATTTAGTTAGTCAACTGTTCTGGCCTTTGACCATATGTCCAAACAGAAAATTCAAGTTATAACATAACAATTAACAATACAACATAATTATCCAAACATTCAACATTATTCAAACATAAAAATTAAAATTATCTGAATATTACATAACTTAAAATCATCCATAACATTCAAACATTACATAACATGATTAAAAATTACAATCAACCTCTAATAACTACACCCAGACCACCACCACCACCCCCACCACCTCCTCTGCCACCCTCAGTAGCTCCCCGACGACGGTAAACCTTCCCATCATGCACCTCTTTCAACACATCCTCCAAATGTTGCCATTCCTCAGACCCTCGCGGCACCAGACCACTGGACATCACATCATACACATGATCTCTGATGTGACTCATCCTTCCGTTAAGCTGTAAGTACCCATGCTCTCCATCCTCCTGAGCAGCAAGCGCATCAAGGACCTCACGCTCTGGTGGCCTCCGCACCAGAACCTCCATGTCTAGAAGAATCATGTGTGAATGAGACAGGTGATAAAACCACTCGATGTATCCATCTACTGCCTCCACACCATGAATTGTATGTTGCCCCAACTGCTCAGGTGTCAGCGCATGATCAAGAGCACGCTGAAAGCGGAGTGAGATCTCCCCCAAATTAGTATCAGGAGGTGCACTCTCAACGGGATGTCTCAGTATGGTCTGAACCCTCCCAAACTGACGAAGAACCCGCTCCGGCAGATATCTCACCATGCGGTCTTCGTATCTGATCCATTTAGTGTAAAGGCTGACCCGCTCAAACGGACGTGCCTGACGGTGGTCTCCATATGGGGTCATGACAACACCACTCAGATCCAGCCTATCCAGATGGTTTCTGTAGTTGTCTGGGGTGCCCAAACCAAATAGTCGTACAAAAAGCATCGTGCGTGGATCCCGATCCTCCCGATACGATGCTTAGACATCCTTGCTTCCCAAGCCTGCAACAATGACAACCACATATAAATATACAAACAATAAACACTAACATTTAAGAAAACAAAACATAATTTTTAATTTATACCTGCAACAAAGTCAGGTATCCTGACACCTGACCGCAGTTCCAACGTGCAACCTTGTTAAGCTCCGTATACATGTGAGCTAGTGTTGCAGCTCCCCATGAATAACCAACAACAAGATCAAGGTTTCTAAAGTACCTCAGGTAGACAACATCCACATCAGTGGTGCTCTTGTCAGTGAAGAGCTTGATCCCCACCAAGTATAGAAAATATATGCGGACATCATGGTCCCGCAACCTCCGCACCTCCGGAGTCACACCATACTCAGTCTCCAACGCCAACTGCTCCAACATACGCTCATTGGAAATCCTCCTCAAGTAGTTGAATCGGCAATGTGCACCTTTGGTCTGAGTCACCTCAACTAGAGCTTGACCCGGATTAGACCCCAAGTGCTCCACCATCCACTCCACTGCGTCGTCCCGTATGATAGGACTATGGGACAAAAGCATGCCATCAATGGGTAGATGCAGCAAATAGGACACGTCATCAAGTGTCACTGTCATCTCCTCAAACGGAAGGTGGAAACTCGAAGTATCCTTGTGCCTCCTCTCCACAAAAGCACATATCAGATTGTGGTCAATCAGGCTGTATCTGGTATCCTGAAGCCAAGAAAGACCGGTGCCTTGCAGTCTGTGACGCCACCACCGTGCAGCCATGATAGGGGTGGTATCGTTATCATGCATCGTCATAATCTTTTTTCCGTTGTTGATGCATTTTATATTGCCACGCCACTACAAATAATAAAAGACAATATCTAAACATCAGTTTACACTCATGGCTTCACAAACATACAAGCTCAACAATTTATTAAAGTAACATTAATAAACATTAGTTTAACAACATATTAAAGTAAGTTTAACATTAACAATTACCTCGCCTTCAGCCGCCTTCTTGGCCACGTGCACCTGGTACCTCCACAGCAGGTTAGTGTCGTGTGGGCCACCAGGATAGTCATCGAGTGGCTCAGGATACACCACCTTCTTCTTTTCGTTCACCTTCGCCGTGGCTCGACGTCTTCCTTATCCTCATCCATTGCCTGAAGCTCCTGCTCCTCCATTAGTTGCATGTCCACGACATCTTCCATATACTCTTGCTCATGCTGCTCCGGCTGATGCTCGACATCAGCACGGTATCCTCTGGCACTACCCGACGCCTCAGAACAACACCACCCTCCCTTACGCGCTGAGTGGAAGATGAACCTTCTGTAACACGCACACAACAAAATTAGCACAAAACAGTACAAAAAAAGACAATCAAAACATATTCTGGGTGTTTTCGGAATTTATTTTCCGGATTGCAACGATCTAGTCCAGAAAACAAAATCCAGAGTGCATTTGTGCAGAAGAAAAAAAATGATACAAATTACATGTATTCATAGAGAAATCAAACTAACCTTCCATGTGATGTTTATCAAAGGGTTGAAATGCGGTCCATTTGAGCAAGATTTCACCGATTTTGGTTGGATTTTTTCAGTTCGGAATTTGGGATTAGAGGGAGAGAGTAAATAAAAAGTGAAACTGTAAAAATGGGAGTGAATTTCCTTTTATACTTCGAATCTGTCCAGAATATATAATCCGGACCCATCTTTAATTTTTCGGATCTTGTTTTCCGGAGGGCAATTTGGTAATTTTGCAGGACGCGTGAGAAGGGCATAGGGTGGAAAAAGTAACTCTCATTTTTTTATAGTATCAAACATATTTCCCATAATTTATTTTGTCGGTCTTGAGGCTTAAAGAGCAACCATCTACTCTAAAACGATTATCGAGTGTAAAAAGTTAATGGAGAGCCAAGTTGTAATAGAGATTGTTTTGTCCATGTTAAACCTCTATGTTTAAGTCCAATCTAAAACGCCTATATAATTACGGTGTAGAAACCAAGTGTATAAACTCAATGTTATCAAACAATTATATGTACATTCTTTGTATTGTAAATTGTATATGTTATCATGTGATTGTCTGTGTGCACCCCAATCTGCTCTATGTAATCAGATCAATTTTGGACATCCATTTTGATAAACAAAGTCATTAATTGGACAATAAAATATGAGTGGTAAGCACTTCGAAAGCAAGACAAAGGGTTAGGAACATTAAAAGGAAAGATTTATCTCTAACTACAAACAAAAGCGCAAGTCACTATTTTGATGTTGTCCATTACAATAGAGACATCTCCTATAGCTCCTTTGAAAACGACGTCATTTCACACCAGCCACAAACACCAAGAGGTAGCAATCCATATCAGAGTGTTCCTCCAACCATGTTCAATGGTATTGATGTACCTAACCATGTGCATACCTTACTCCATATCACATTTGCAAAAGGACATTCAAAGCATAAATGTGTTACATTTTTCATTTCTTAAAGGAAAATAATGCACAGCAAGACTTGAATGTTATTAGATGGCACACTATTACTCCACAAGTCTCATATTGCTTTCTTGAACACTCCCCTTTGTCATGCTCTGATTGATAGCAGAATTGAGCTTCGTGTAACATGATCTAACTGTGGATTTTTTTGGGTGCAAAAGATTCAATTATATAATTGAGTAAAATATGCTAAAATAGTTCAAATAAATATTATAATTTTTTTTATATAATCATAACATAACAAAATAAATGTTATAATTTAAAGAAAAAAGTCACACAAAAATCTCACAATTTATCTAAATATACCACAATTGCATATGATTTCAGCATCACTGCATTGTTCATGAGGTGAAACTCAATGGTAAAAATCTGACCTTGCAACATCAAAAGTTCAAACTCCCTCAAGATGTTTGATGATCATTAGTGTAACTTTATTTGGAAAAAAATGATATTCTTTCAAATTGATATAGTAATCGATACAATATAAATTCAAAGTCGTCGTTGAAAACAAAGGGAATAAATTTGTGAACAAACTCACAACATATTGTTGCTTTAGCATTACATTTTTTGAAATAATTTCCCCATCTATCTCTCTCTATCTTTGTATTTTAATTTATTTATAATCAAATACTTCTTTCGGTTCTTTATATTTGACAAAAATATCGTGTTAGTCCTTTTTTTTTTTTTGATAAAGCTAGGAAAATGCAATAATAGAGAAAGGAAAAGTACAATATTGGGGGAACTAGGCCAAAACCCAATTAAACAAAAAAGACCAGAAGTAAAGCAAAGTCACATCCTAAGATGCCTAACACACCCTGCTACTAAGGAAAGTACCAAGTTACATTAGAAAGACAAAAAACATAAAGAAGTAGATCAGTAGCGAGAAAACTAAAGCCTAAACCAAGGCCCCTCTGATATTCCAGAAAATATACTTCATTGAGAAATATATGTGGCTCTATGTGTCTCTATCATTTGTATGAGATGAAGTTGAGTTTCATAATTCCAAACTCCTCGTACATTCCAGAAAATATGCTCCATTGAGGAATATTAGAGGATATGTGTGTTTTGGATCTTGTTAAAACAGTGTCAGAACCATCATCAGCTACAAGCTCTGAGACCTTCCTATTCTTATACTTAGTACCAGTGGGAACTTTGGGACTTTTAGGCTTTTTAGGCCTACTACCTCTTTTTGCCTTCTTAGTGGTTTCCGAAGGCTGCAACAAATATTGGGCATCAGCATTTAATTCAGGAAAACACTCCTGATATCTGTCAGTAGTGTTGTCCATATCTAAGGTGCTATCAGAGGCCATTTCTAGTGCATCTGCCCAAAATTTGGTCAGAATTTTCTCACTTTTTCTGCAAGCCGCAGTAGTATTTGTGACAGTAGAAGGTGCAGAAATCTTGCCTTTATCCGGCCCAAGTATCTCATCATAAACAGTTATAACAACATATGCTTGTTCAAGAGTATAAGAAGGCATATCAGAATTATTAGCACTTTCTGTGTTGACATGGGTAGGTAGCAGTTCACCAGCCTTACTGCAGGGCGCATTTGAGATCAGAGGGTTAGCAACAGAGAGAGCAGGACAATGGACAACATCATCAGAGCATATATTCTTAGCTTGGTTGTCTGCAACCTTGATGCTATCAGAATGCCTAGAAATCTCAGTTGTACAACAGGGGTCAGGTGTGGATAGAGATACATGATGCTACATGCTCAAAGTATTAAGTTGAGGTGCATTGGGCAGGGCATGAAACTCAGATATTCCTGTCATATTAGATCTGCCAATGTGCTCGCCAGTAAAAAAAATGATAATCAGGTGATAGATCCTTGGCATGGCTTGCTGAAACACTTGCAGCAAAGGGGCCAATCAGCATCCCTGGTTTGCTGCACTGTGCAGGAGTTGTTAATTTTCCCAATCAACATTGAGCTTAGATTGAACCATTTGAGTTAAATTAACAGCCACCAATATACTCACCATTAGGAATGTGATTGACCACCAATTTAGCTTGCCTAGCCTCTTCGAAAGGAATTTCACCGTCTTCATTTAAAATATCAAATGAATTGTGATGAGAGATTGTTGAAGATGTCCCAATCTTCGGAATTGCTGCAATCTCAGCCGCATCCCGCGTATCTCCTTCCTTAGAAGTCACATCATGATCAGATCTGCCTAAATCCACCACAGCAGGGTGCGTAGAAGGACTGGTTGCAGCCTTCTGAACCGGCTTGACCACTGCAGCAGGGGCATGATAAATGCCAGAAAGTTGTATTTTAAATGAATAATTAAGGCACTTTTGTTACTTGTTTTGCAAGTTATTTAGGGAAAAGCCGAGAGATAAGTGATTATAACCCTTTTACGCTTTATCTATCTTACTTTACCCAATTGTGTAGGAATTGAACTCAAGACACTGAGCAAAGAAGAAAAACAAAGAAAAAAAAATACAAAGGCTTACTCGCCATGGCGAGTGATTGGTGAAGGAAGGTGAGTCCGAGGCGAGCTTAGGCAGAGAGCACCAGAGATCACACGCCTCCAACTCGCAAAGGCGAACTAAAGGCGAGCTAAGAAGTCAAGTACTCGCCATGGCAAGCAATTGTACTCACGAGGCGCATTAGGGCGGCCTAAACTCCCCAGAGCTGACGTGGCACAAACCCACTGGTGAAGAAACATCAACTCGCCATGGCGAATAGAGTTACTCGCGAGGCGAGTTAATGCATATCAGACTTCCTATAAAAGCCCACTTGATCAATTCTTTTAAATATCTTAGAATCTCATAGAATACTTGGCAATAGCTTTAGAGAGAGATAGGGCTTGTTCTTCATAGAGTGAGAGTGATAGAAGGTGGATTCTTCCTCATTTGTTGAGAAATCACAAAGTTGTAATGAATCCTTCCATTTCAATTCATTCTTGGAAGGCGTCCATGACAATGAGTAGCTAAATCTCCATTGTTGGGATTAGAGGTATTTGATCTTAGCTAAACATGTAATCTTTTGATCTATAAATATATGGTTCTAGCATTTGATTTGATATTGAGATTATTCTTGCACTTTATTGTTTATGTTTGATTTAATTGTGATTGAAAAATACT
>Ga0228711_1009922_pt1 | contig 12716 bp, 4 predicted proteins | sample MedpolnodulmetaG_2_FD_177996 | JGI IMG/M metagenome (GOLD analysis project Ga0228711, IMG submission 177996) | Root nodule microbial communities from Medicago polymorpha collected in Santa Monica, California, United States - brown nodules | ecosystem: Host-associated > Plants > Roots > Nodule...
CGACCTGACCCAGGTAAAACACAAATGGGAATACATCATGACAAAGCAAACCAGGTGGACCAACCCTAATCTATCCTAACACAAATTCACTTATCACGGGTGCAACCCAGTGAACCCACATAGGAGCGCGAAACCAAGTTACAAAAAATATGAAAAGTGAACATTGCAAAAGAACAGTTAAGGTATAAAAATGGCGAATGGATTGACCGCCAACACGGTAACAAAATCCAAGTGCCAACCGCTCCCTGAATACACCAGCAAGCATACAAGCTCTTTCGAGCATACACACGTAAGAACTCAGATCAAGGGATGAGTCAAATACGTCAGTAACCAGACCCTTTCGGGTTAACAAGACCATACCCTTTCGGGTTATTGTAACCGAAACAGACCCTTTCGGATTAATGAAACCGAACCACCCCTACGCCAGAATCTAAGCTCCCCAATCTCTGAACAGGAAAACACAATCACAGAACAAACAGCAGGAGACTTCACAAAACAAACAATGGCCAACAGAGAAGATCCAACAACTTACAAAATGAAAACAAAACACAAAGACCAGCCAACAAAAAATCGGAGATACGAGGACCCCAACGACGGAACTTGCTCGAAACCTCCCAGGATACACGAACGGAATCCAAACATAACCAGCTTGAACCACCAAACCAACAGATTCGGACCAACGAGCAACGATACGGAATCAAAACACAAGATCCTAGCCAAAACAACCCAGATTCATGATGCATAATATATTGACAAGTGAGGTTGATTTGGAACTTGGAAGAAATATCATTTTTCATGCATTTAATCTAACAATAAAAGCTAACTATATCGCTATTTTAAGGGTTACGTTTTGTCTTATACCCGTTGCAAGTTTTTTGTCATATATTCTTTATTGTATCGATGAAAAAGTGATATCAACATCAATATAGAACAATCTTTCCAACAAAAAAAAATCAATATAGAACAAAAACATCTTTTCCAGTATTAAAAAAAAAAAATCATTGAAAAAGATAGAGCGAGACATGAATGAATTCGTTAACAAGAGGATCACGATTTCCTTAAACAACGGAAGAAAGGTTGTATGGTCTAAAGGCAATTGACACGCGGAGGAGACAAGGATATAATTCCATTTATTTATTTGCATTAAAAATAATAAAGTCACTTTAATTTAGTTATAAATAAATTTGTTCAATTTTGAAGTTACTTATTATACATTAAGAAACTTTTATGAAAAGGAAACACTTTTTTTTTTCCTCGTTGAACTCATATACTTTTAAGTGTGGAGAAGTAGACGATACGAAATTCATGAAAAATATAAAAGTAAATTACACTCTTCTCCCTTAAAAGAAGTTTAAATTACACTCCTCTCCCTTCTTATATTAAAATATACACTTCCCTCCCTTCAGATCCGGTCCTTGGGGGGTGCAAACAACTCAATAGAGCTGGGCCTCCCCAAGGTATGGGTCTCTAGAAAAAATATTACCTAATAAACAAGTAATAAATATATGGCGCATGATTTATATTTCAGTACTATTGCAGTGGCTTAGTGTGTTAGATTTATTTATCATAATTAACTATGCACTACACTAATCTATTTTAACATAAATAAATTCATTTTTTTATAATTTAAATGTTAATGATAATTAAATTTAAATATTTTATCATTAATTCTATAATCTAGAGTACGTTGAGATAACTTTTAAATAACCATACATTATTGTCTTTAGTAATTTTTCACATATTTTAATTTTATTTCGGGTTGTTTCATATTTTATAATAGGGTTAAAAATTATGTAAATTGTTAATAAAAAATAGTGAAAAATATGTATTCAAATTTTGATTATATTAAAATACACCTGCAATACTATTTTTTTCGAAGTGTGTTAGATTATTATTTTTTTGCTACATTATTAGAAATAAAAAAAATTATTGAGGGAGTAAAGTGTAGATTTTAACATAAGAGAGAATGAGAATGTAATTCAAGCTTCTCTTAGGGGAGATGAGTGAAATATTTTCTAATAAATTTTGAATAAGAGGAGAGGGCAGTGTATATTTTAACATAAGAGGGGAGAGAAGTGTAATTCAAACATTTTGAGGGAAGGGAAGTATAATTTACTCAAAATATAATTCATAGAAATCACCCTATCGAGAAATTTGAATACGCATGGAGAAATTGCAAAAGCCAGTAGCTTTAGTTTTAATTCAATGTAAAACCAGAAGCTTCATCAAAATCAACATGACCTTTAAGATTTTCTTGATTATCAAAAACAATTAGATTATGCCCTTCCAAATAATCCACACCAAACCATCCATATCAAAGGAAGACACTCTTTTTTCCAATGGAAAACCAAACCTACAGGAAACACAACCATCCGAGAGATAAATTATTAAATGATTTTTTTTTCTTTTTTTGACAAAGTAAATTATTAAATGATTGTTTAATCATGTACTCAGACAAAGATATATTTGATACTGTTAAAAATAAATTGTATCCAAAAAAAAAGATCATACGATCATTTAAAAATATGAATACTCATGGAGAAATATAATCCATACATGATTATATGTCTTGAGTTTCTTGATGTAAAGTATAGTTTTTTTTTAATCTCCAACTTTTTGCTTAGCGATACTATAAAATTATTTTATCACGAGTGCATCGATATGTTTTTTTATATAAATATTTTATAGCATATGGCGTTGCCTTCATATATCGAAATTTCTGAATTCGTCACTATCGACCACCATGTTGACGATCTTAACATAATAAAAATATCTATCTATTACGGTTGTGTCATGTCAGTCCCTCCGTATCTTCAATTTAAATATCTTCTTCAACTATCATCTTGTCACCTATGCGCACAAACGATGTGCAAATAGTCACAGAAAAATCAACTCGTCATCCTGTATAAATTTTTTACTTTTAAGATTAATGAACATAAAAAAGAAATAAATGAAACCATGCAATGGAAATATTCAGTGGTTGGTGTTGAAAAGCTTTCTTTAGGATGAATTTTATAAAGAGCTTTCTTTATAGGATCTTTATTATCATATCTATTCTATTATATAAAGAGCTTTCTTTAGGATGAATTTTATACCCAATGTATTCCAAGAGGAACAATTTGATGAACACAAAACTTGGTTTCATGAACATAAAATGTGTCAGTGCAGCTCCATGAACACCAAACATAACATCACATTCATTTAGTACTCTATAAATCTTTGCCAATTCTGTTCTTATTCCATTTCATAAAACTTCCAAATTAAATCCAATTTTCTTTGTCATTTTCACTAGCAAATTCTCATTAGTCATAGCTCTTGAACCTCTTCTAGAGACAAAAACCAATTTTTGATAAGGGCTTATTAAGCACAAATTCATTCAAATACAAATACGAAACAACAACAACATCGGATGAAAAGATGCTAAAGATACTTCAGCTTTATTTGGTTTCATCAACTCAAACGGTAAAATGTTGTCAAAATCTTTCCGTAATTACTGATTTTACACTCTAATCACCCACGTGTGAAGTCATTTTGTGTCGTTCCCACATAATACTGTCGCAGGTTTGTTAAAACAACAGTTATAAACAAGTGATGTAGAAAGTTGAGACCATGGCACTAGGTAATGGATGGCAATGTTAAAATTATGACTAAATTTTTTTCTTTTCAACGTTTACACTTTCTTCAATTGGGTTTCTCTAAACAAATTGGGAGAGTACTAAATGGTAAGGTTGGATGTTGGTTGACGTAGACAATTCTTTGATCATTTCCGCTAGAGACAACAGATACATTTTTCAGGCCTTGTGAAATACCTCAACTATTTTTATTGGAACAAAATACTATCATTAAATGAGAAGATACAACAAAACAATACATCACACATACAAATAAACACAATACAACAACAAAAAAACCTGCATAAGCATGCCTTAGGAGCATTATAAAGCCAGCAAAATTATGCAGTAAATGCAAATACTCACCCCAGCTAAATCTGAACCAACACAAAGGACCTCAACATTCAAATGCACCAAGGCAAACTAGAAAAGAGATCCATCCAATACCAACAATAAACCTTGATATACTATTTTGCCAATATCCTAACCAACCACCATACTGCAGATTTTAATTCGACGCCCAAATAAAAACAGAAGACATCTCCAGGTGGCAAATATTGCAGAAATCTTAACCGCTTCAGACTCCAGCAATCGCTTTTGTTTTTAACACAGCAGCATGTCTATATTTTGTTGTTGTATAGAGCTCATAATATAGTGGAAACACTTCAAATTTGATCAAGATATTATAGAAACTCAATAAATCAACTGACATGACAACAACGTCTACCAAGTAGACACAATAAAGTCCAGTAAAAGACAGTAGAAAATGAATTAAAAGTTTGTTTGGACATAAATATTTTAAATAAAAATAAGGTAAACTTTTTGATCCAGGAAGATATATACATAATTAAAATATAAAAAGAAATTATTGATATATTTCAAACAACAAAACAAACTTAAGAATAATAATCAGAGAACAGGTATAACAAATAATCTAATCCAAGCACCGACAAAAAAACAGAAATAGGGTTTGATATTACTAAACCAAATCAGCAGTCTGGCTGCTTACAAAAGCAATAGTTCTCACAGAACACAAATTAAAACATAAACACAAAAAGAAAAAGCCCTGCCACCGTCGATCTAGAACCCAGTTCTGGGAACAAAATCTGAGAGATGACGGTGCAGACTTGACACTTAATCTGAAAAGCAAGTTAACTAAACAAGAAACAGTAGTACTGCGAAGAACAGACCATTTATTATAATCAAGACGATAGACTTCCCTAGATAGAACTTCCTGCACGGTTCACTTCTTCTTCAATGCTGACTTAGTCGGCTTGATTCCGGGATCCTTCTTCTCCACAGCCTTGATGACACCAACAGCCACAGTTTGACGCATGTCCCTGACAGCGAAACGGCCAAGTGGAGGATATTCAGAGAAAGTCTCAACCACCATGGGCTTGGTGGGAATCATCTTAATAATACCAGCATCACCATTCTTCAGGAATTTGGGCTCCTTCTCAATCTCCTTTCCAGAACGCCTGTCAATCTTGGTAACAAGCTCAGCAAATTTGACAGCAATGTGAGAGGTGTGGCAGTCAAGAACAGGGGCATAGCCATTTCCAATCTGGCCAGGGTGATTCATGATGATCACTTGAGATGTAAAGTTAGCGGCCTCCTTGGCTGGGTCATCCTTGGAGTTTGAGGCAACATAACCACGCTTGAGATCCTTAACAGCAACATTCTTAACATTAAATCCCACATTGTCACCGGGAAGGGCCTCCGTGAGAGCTTCATGGTGCATCTCCACAGACTTGACTTCAGTTGTCAGTCCACTTGGGGCAAAAGTCACCACCGTTGAAGGTTTCAAGACACCAGTTTCAATACGTCCCACAGGCACAGTTCCAATTCCTCCAATCTTGTAGACATCCTGAAGTGGTAGTCGCAAGGGCTTGTCTGATGGCCTTTTAGGCTCGTTAATTTGATCAAGGGCCTCAAGAAGGGTTGGACCCTTGTACCAATCAAGATTTGTAGAGCGCTCGATCATGTTATCTCCCTCAAAACCAGAGATCGGAACAAATGGAATTTTTTCCGGGTTATAGCCAACCTTCTTCAAATAGGATGAAACTTCCTTCACAATTTCATCATACCTACCCTTGGAGTACTTGGGTGTGGTGGCATCCATCTGTTCAAGGTATCAAAAAATAATTAATACTTGCATAAACCAATTTAAAAAATAAACACAAATGTATCGTCTTCAAAGGGGACGGAAAATATCAAATATGTACCTTGTTGCAGCAACAGATCATTTGCTTCACACCAAGTGTGAAAGCAAGGAGAGCATGTTCACGGGTCTGACCGTCCTTGGAAATACCAGCTTCAAAACCACCGGTAGTGGAATCAATGATAAGAACAGCACAATCAGCTTGGGATGTCCCAGTGATCATGTTCTTAATGAAATCCCTGTGTCCGGGGGCATCGATGACAGTGCAGTAGTACTTTGTTGTCTCAAATTTCCACAAAGCAATGTCGATGGTAATACCTCTTTCACGTTCAGCCTTGAGCTTGTCAAGCACCCAAGCATACTTGAATGAACGCTTGTTCATCTCAGCAGCTTCCTTCTCAAACCTCTCAATGACACGCTTGTCAATACCTCCAAGCTTGTAAATCAAGTGACCAGTGGTAGTTGACTTCCCAGAGTCGACATGGCCAATGACAACGATGTTAATGTGAACCTTTTCCTTGCCCATTTTTTGTCCTTAAAAGCACAAAAAGATCTGCCAATTCAACAAAGAAAACAATACTTAAGCGGGTTGGAAACCAAAATAAAAAATTATATGAATTGCCCTCACGCAGGATCGAACTACGGACCTTCAGTTTACAAGACTGACGCTCTACCACTGAGCTATAAGGGCAACTTGTGTATGAATCCAACTACAAGTAACAAAAACAACAAGGAATATTTGAAAATACTAAACTAAACAACACACTAACAAAAAATTAAATACATAATTCAAAGAGTAATTACAACAATAAATTAAAATAAGTATACTTCAAACGAAAATGTAAAGAAAACTTAATTTAACCCTATAAACACAAGTTCATGTCTATTACATGCATGCATCAAGTATGAAAATACAAAACCCACAAAGAATTCATAACAAGCTAATAAAACCACCGATTCATAAACAAAATAACGATTATCACACCATATGTTTTCAGAATTGCGATTAAACATGCACATATGTTCGAGACGAAACATCAAATTATTATCTTATTATTATGTAATCACACATATAAACCTAAATTACACGAATAAACTAGGAATAAAAAAGAAAAAGAAGGGTGTTACCTTGTGAAGGAGAAAGCTGCGGTGCTGAAACTAGTCGCAAGGAAGAGATCAAGAGTATGAATGAGAGTTGAGAGGAACGAACAGTAGGGTTTATAAATAAGGGTTTAGCCGGGCCTCTAATGGACGGTGTGATTGATCTTCAATTAGTTGATCTATGGGGTATGATATTCGATTTCAACAAAAAAATATTACATGAAAAAATCTTTTAAGATTTTGTCCAAAAATAATATATTCGATGTTAAATATTTTTTAAATTTATTTTCTACAATAGTTTTATTCAACTTTAGTTTTTTTTTTTGAAAGGTTCAATTTTAGTTTCTAGTAATATTAATTTTTTTTATAAAAAAATAGTATTTTTAGTCCTTGCATTTATTGCTTGTAAAAGTAAAATAAAAACTAATTTCTTTTGGTGCTAGAGAAAAAATAAAGAAAGAACTGCAACAAAACAATTAAGTTAAAATACAAGTTGTCTTTGAGTAACATAAATCTTTAAGGGAGTCATGAAATCTTAAATCGTTTATTTTGAACGATTGGACATATCATATTTGGCGAAAAAATCATCACATAGATTTTTGCTTCTCTAAAATATGACGGACCTGACCGATCTAATTTCTCTTCATCAAATGTGAAATCAAGTGCAACGTCGGAGCATGGTTTTGGAAGCTATGCACATTGACATGGTTCAAAGCTCTGACAACATCAAGAGAATCACTCTCTCAAAGAACATGCTTACAAGTGAAATCTTTTTAGACCACTAAATATCTTAGTTCATCCAATATGGACTTACCCAATCATCACAATTATGTGAATTTTAACTATAGTTCTTAGAGAATGTTCTCTAATCAACACTTTTACCTCTAGTAACTTGCTACCTTACACTTTGTATGTTGGCTTATGCTTGATGAAAACTCGGTAATAATTCAAATGAGGTCTCTTAGCTACAAAATTTGAACCCTCTTGTATTTTTTGTTAAGGGAAGTCTTCAAAATAGTAAAGAGCATATATGAACTTTGGGCACGCTCTAAGATAGTGAAGTATGTTAATAACTTCCTATGCTTTAGCACATCATTCTCTTGTGAAGTTAGAGATGAGAATTTTTTTCAATTGGCCATCAGCTTCTACATAAATATTAGATAAAATACCGAAGTGTCCTTTGTCTATAAATGTAATGAACATGCTATTCATAAGAATGTTCATTCTTAGTTTAGGACTATTGAAACACAATTTATGTCTTTCATATAAGTTCTTTCAATAATTTGTTGGGAATCATTCTTAAATCTGTCTAAAAATACATACAAGCAAATACTGAAGTTAGAAGACAAAATGAGATCAAAATCTATTATTCTAATAAAAACGTTTGTTGTTCATCTACCAAGAAGAACGTTTGTTGTATATTCAAAACATGAATATAGACACAAACTTTTATCTTTTCTTTTCAATTACAAAAACGTCACTTAATTTTCAAATATGTACACAAAAACTTGACAAATATTTTCACTATTTCATGAGCAAACATTTAGAAATAGGAAACCATGTAACAACTGTACAATTAAAAACAAATCAATAAAATAAAAATTGAAAATATTTCTCATAACAAACCCATACCTTTGCATCTATCATATTTTTAACAAGAAAAACACCACACAACACATTACATAATCTAAAAAACAGAGATAAAGATTTTTTTGGGAATCTTGAATTAAAACATGTATCTTTTCCTATCTTGTGTGGACAAGCTGCTGTCAACTGTGTTGTGCAGCAGAAGAAGTATGGCACAAAAAGCCTCTAAAAAAAACATGGCCCAAAAATATACACAATAAAAGCATGATAATTTCAGTTGTTGTATATATTGATTGGTGGAGGAGTTGTCAAATTTACACACTCCAAGTCTGTAGTGGACTAATAATAGTTTACGACTTCAAACAAGCACCAAACTCTTGGTAATAAAATAAGAGTATATATCATTTGAGAAAGCAGCTGACAATTGCATGCACTAGTTGGTCAATGAACACTGTCAGGTGGAAACCCTAGGTTGCTTGCATCCATGTTCTGGTAAAAGGTTACCAGCTGCAGCTCTTTTTGGTTTCAACTGCAATGAAAAATGGATATATGCAGCAGTTCAGTTAGGTCCCATATGGTGATGGATGAGTATCATGTGCCAAAAAAAACTTTCAAAACTAACCTTTTCTCGAGCGTTCTGATAAATATGTCTTAGGAGAATGTTTTTTGCTTCAGTGTTTATCACTGTCAAAAGAATTTTCCACAGGTTAGCAAACCCTCAATCACAAAATTCCAAATAAATCAAAAGAATAAGGCTGTCATAAAATATGCAGCATACAGCTTCATAAAGAAGAAAAACTGCAACCACAGTTAATATGGTACGTTTGGTTTGTGGAAACATTTTCTGTTTTCAATTCTTTTCCTCCAAATAGTGATATAGGGAAAAAGAATAATCTAGAGGAAAGATACAATTTCTCAAATAGATTATCAATCAACTAATAGCAGAACATTACAACAGAAGTAGAAGAAAGCTCTTGTCACCTTGATCAGGAGGTGGAAGGGTCCTGTCGTGAGTAGGATGGTAAGTAGTTATTGTCATTTTCTGCATGAAAATAGAAATTTCGTTTCAACAAAGCAAATGAAAATATATGATTAGGCGATCCAAAATATGTTTCGGAACAGAAAGAGTAACAAGTTGAATAAGAAAAAACGGTTGAACCCGAAAACACTTATTATAAAGTAGTGAATTTCACTTTACAAACAAATCAGAAACAACACACACACGTCACATCACAATCCTGAAATTGGTATGCTTGTCACTTGGTGAGAAAGAAGGCAAGGAAAAAATGTGATCCATTCATAATGTTGCACTTCAAGATCAAAACTTTTTTATTTAAGTTTCCTAGACAAATACAGTTGACTAGAGGAGCATCTTCCCCATCAATAATTCAGCAGAGGTATATAATGAATCCAAAGACCACAATTTGCAACAGCTAACGGTTCATTATACGGATAATAATGTCATTTGCTAGTAATATGTTACACAAATCAATAGAAAAGACAATAACAACAATAATCATTAGATTATAAAATCTGAAAACAACTAATTTTATGGCAGGGTATCATTGGAAACTGATATGTGTGTGTGTGTGTGTGGCTGAAAGCCAGCGAGATATTTTCTTTTTGATAGAAAAGGCAAATAAGTATAATATTAGGTTTTTCAACAAATTAGAAAGAAAAAAAAAGTAAAACTCTTCTATTACCGAAGATTTATCTAAGCTACAATTTGGAAAAGAAAGCCAAATGTTACAGTATCAATTTTAGAATAAATGAGAAGTAACTAAGGAAGAAAAAAAAGAATATCATGCCGTGTTTGAAAAGTTTTAAACTTTCAATTCCTTTACGCTTAATTTGACAAACAGTTAAGTTATTCCAATGAAAAGGATATCTTCTAAAAGACAATGCTGCATATAACAATAGTGCTGACCACAAATTGCACCACCACATCGTTATTCTATTATGAGCTATGGTCATCCAAGTAACTTGGAAAAACAATCAACATGTCACGAGATACTCCTCCATGTGATAAAACAAAACAAACTTAAATTCCTAAAGTTTGCAAGTAGAAGCAAGACGGAGTATATGGAATGTAACTTCAACGGAAGGAGAAGTAGGTCTACCTTGGAGGTGAAAGTTGGAGATCATATCATTCCCCAAGTTACACAGTTTAAATATCTTGGGTCCTTAGTACAAAATGATGGAGAAATAGAAGCAGATGTAAGCCATCGTATTCAAGCTGGGTGGTTGAAATGGAGAAGAGCCTCAGGTGTTTTGTGCGATAAGAAAGTACCACTTAAGTTGAAAGGAAAGTTCTATCGGACAGCAGTCAGACCGGCGTTGTTGTATGGTACGGAGTGTTGGGCGGTTAAGAGTCAACACGAGAATCAAGTAAGTGTAGCAGAGATGAGGATGTTGGGCTGGATGAGTGGTAAGACTAGATATGATAGGATTAGGAATGACACCATTAGAGAGAAAGTGGGGGTAGCACCTATAGTAGAAAAGTTGGTAGAAAATAGGCTTAGATGGTTTGGGCATGTAGAGAGAAGACCCATAGATGCCGTGGTAAGAAGAATAGATCAAATGGAGGAAAGTCAAGTTAAAAGAGGTAGATGAAGACCTAGGAAAACTATTAGAGAAACCATTAGAAAAGATTTAGAGGTCAATGAGTTGGATCCAAATTTGCTTTATGATAGAACACTATGGCGTCATTTGATCAATGTAGCCGACCCCACTTAGTGGGATAAGGCTTGGTTGTTGTTGTTGTTGTTGCAGATAGAAGTTTTTCATCTCAATCTCTGCAAACTTGCAAAGTATAAACTTAAAAATTGAAGAAATTCTCTGCCAATTAGGTAAAGAGAGTAAGGAAAGCACAAGGGAGTGGGAAAAAAGTATTACCGGGATAAGATAAGTTGTATGACAGGTCTCTGTGTGTATGTATTGCTTGGTTAGGCACATAGTACATTTTAGCTTATGTTGGGTTCCATGTTTGTACCTCCCAGAATCAAATTTCACTAGATTTGACAATAAATTGTTATGTTTGACTTATAGCTTTAGAATTCAATCCATCCCCAAAATCAATCTACCTAAAAGCTAATATTTCTAGTTACCGCGGTAAGATAAAATAAATTGCCAAATTTTTTGACAAATAAATCCATGCAAAAGCAATTATGATCCAAAACATAAATTGATAAAAATCTATTTTTTTAATGAATGTATCCAAATATAACTCATTTTACCTTCAATTCACTTCCAACCAAAGTCAATTTTATAAAATCAATTTAGTCAAAGTCAATTTTTGTCACCATAGAACCAAACACACCCTTAGTAAAGGTACATCAGCTCCAAGCTCATATACTATAACTTAATGCTAACTCTTAACACCCACTATAACCCGGCCTTTTTGGTTGACAACTTGAAGTGTGACACAAGTGGTTCGATAGCGGTGACCTGATAGCAGGTAACCCAACGGATTTTTCAATAGGATGTGATACCATATTAAAATTTTGAATTGGCCCTAATTAAATAAAGCTTACAAGACCACCAAATAAGGTGAGGATTGCACACGACCATGTTCAGACCTTATCTCATTTAACGTGGGACTCTTAAAACACAGGATCATACACAATCAGAATAATACAATATAAATTTGCATGGTTGAATAAGCTCTACCAAGATTATCAAATAACTATATTGTGATAGAATTAAATGAAAATAACGATAACTTACAGAAGAACTAGAAGGATCCGAAGGTCGAATCTGACTGAAATTGTGAGGGTTATAAGATGGCAAATTACCAAGGACAGAATCCATGAATTGCTACCTATTTGCTCCAAATTTCAAAGGCACAAAACAAATCAAAATAGTGAAGAAAAAAAATTGAAAAACCATGAACATGAATAAGTGTTAGATAATATTACCCTTGTGGAGTAATTATCAATTAGTTATAGAGATCTCTCTGGAACGTTGTCCTCCTCAACATGAGAAAAAAGATGAAAACTTTTGCTCTCTCGGCCAGCTATGTAGTTACGATCATTTTTACCAAGGATGGTGATTATTCATACTGCTGTTACCGCGAGTTAAGAAGAGAAAAAAAAAACACTTGACCACTAAGGACTGAAATGACCACGTAAGGTTTACTTTACTCTCCAATCAATGATCCACTTTCACGAATCCGACCCGTTTAACCTGGTCACCATCCTCCTACGTGAACTCGTTTAGATTTGGATCCAACTCTATACTAACCCATTTAAATGAAA
>Ga0228711_1009923_pt1 | contig 12713 bp, 16 predicted proteins | sample MedpolnodulmetaG_2_FD_177996 | JGI IMG/M metagenome (GOLD analysis project Ga0228711, IMG submission 177996) | Root nodule microbial communities from Medicago polymorpha collected in Santa Monica, California, United States - brown nodules | ecosystem: Host-associated > Plants > Roots > Nodule...
GGTTCGCCCTCGCTAAGCATGGGGCAAGGCTCCGGCCTATCCAGAGCAACCCCCGATTTAGCTTACCGCGGGGGCGGGCCACCTTCATCCCGCGAACATACGGTCTAATCGCCGCTGGATGAAAGTGGCAGGTCACCGGCTCTCGACATCCTTGCTCCCGACTTTGTCATTCTACTCGTGCTGCGCCTGTTATGCGCCGTGGGAGTGTCGGACAGATATCGCACACCAGCTCAGAAACGTGGCGAGCGATCGTTCTCGCTCAAGCGCCGACCTCACCTGAAACCGGAGCGGCTGGACGAGTCAAATGGTCTCGCGGATGGCGGTCAATCTCACTGCGAAGCGAAGCCAGATCAATGAAATGATCCGCTTGTCTGCGCAACTCGTCAGCGATCATCGGCGGCTGTGTTGACATGGTCGAGACCACGGAAACCTTGCGCCCCTTGCGCTGCAGAGTTTCGACGAGTGTGGTGAAATCACCATCGCCCGAAAAGATCACGAGATGATCGGCGGTTCGCGATTGCTCCATGGCATCGATTGCCAGTTCGATGTCCATGTTTCCCTTGATCTTGCGTCGGCCTTGGGCGTCGGTAAATTCCTTGGCTGGTTTGGTGACCACGGTGTAGCCGTTGTAATCAAGCCAGTCGATCAGCGGCCGAATTGAGGAGAATTCCAGGTCTTCGATGATGGCCGTGTAATAATAGGCCCGCAAGAGGTAGGTGCGGTTGCGAAAAGCCTTGAGCAGTTTGCAATAATCGATGTCGAAGCCCAGGCTTTTGGATGCGGCGAAAAGATTGGCGCCGTCGATAAAGAGCGCTATTTTCTCGCGAGGATCGAACATAATGAAACCTCTACTTGGCAGCCCTCAGCGGCTCGTCGAGCGGGCAGGACCGGAGATGCTGCAAATGCTGCGCGGCCAAATGATGGGTCAGAACCAAGTGCGATTCAGCAGCACTATCGACGAGATCATCACCCGTACATGCCGATCGGTGGCGTCTTCGCAATTGCAGTTGTTTTGACAATCCCGTAGCTCGGATTCTCATCTTTAAATGCCAAACCTGCCTGAAACAGCCGCATTCTCACATTTATCTGCCAAGCGACAACGACAGCACATCGATGCTTACGACGTTGGATTGCGTTGGTCAGCTTAAGACCCGTGTCATGGCGAAGTGGTTAGATGCGCGCGGTTTCCGGACGCGAATCGTAGAACGTAAGTTCGACGGTGATCTCCGCCTGACTGCCGACGACCCCCAAATAGGATTGTGTGGCGTAGACAATCTCGAGGCTCGTGCTGCCCTCGACGAAGCGGGCTTCAAATTAGTGATGGAGGCCGGCTTAGGCGCTGGTCCTGACGAGTATATCACGGCCCGTGTCCACTCATTTCCTGCAAGCGTGACAAGCAGGTCCAAATGGGGCGGCTTGGAACGAGATCGTGCCAAAGGTGATGGACGGGCTTACGACACTCTCCTGGAAGCCGGCGCGGTCGACGCTTGCGGACTCGTTCAGTTGGCAACGAGGACAGTCGGAGCCCCCTTCGTAGGCGTCATCGCTGCGTGTCTCGTCATTGCCGAACTGGTTCGCAGGTTGCACGGCGGTCCCGAAATCGAGGTGATTGATCTCTCCTTGAGGACACCGCATCAGCGCATGTCCGTGGCCTCTGTGCAGCCAATCCGCCCCTGGAGCCACGGATTTGCGCGGATGCGCTTGTCCCAGTAACTTTCCAGCCCGGTACCGCCTGAAACGCCTAGTCAAGCTCGGCATGAGGAAGTCTAACTCAGGATGTCACTGCACTCGTTTAGTGTGCCGGCAGAAACTTCGGGCCGGCGCGATCGCAACGTTGAAAAAAGTCCTTATTACGTTTAAGGGCCTTCACGCGCTTTTGCTGCGACACACAGGTTGGCGAATATGAGGGAGCCATAGAGTCCCCCGTACTATGCCGAGGGATTTGCATGATGGACCACCATAGCCTCACAGAACTCATCCATGCGCTCGAGCGGCTCCTCGTCGTAGCATTTGCCGGCTTAAGCCTATGGTTTGGCTGGAGACTTGTGTGCCCACCACGCTCCATGAATGGTCTTTCTTCTCTACGCGACACTTGGCAGTCGATGCTCGGACGTTTGGCGCTTGGCCTTTTCGCAGTTTATTTTATTGGCTTCGGAAGCTTTCTGCTCGTCACCGTTTTTGCTTCCCAACAAATGGGCAGCGCGCTGAATGGTGCCGCGCAAGTGTCGATACCAAAGACCCCCTGACGCGTTCCGCGAAGCGCTATCTTCGCGGCGCGGGCTGAGGAACTTTCTCCAGTTGGGCTATGCGCTTTTGCGCTTCAGTGAGATTGTTGCGCAGCTCTGTGATTGCATCATCGGCACTTTCGGCTCGCTCCCGCATTTCCGTTTGCGCAGATTGCACAAACTGTTGCGCCGCGCTGTAGAGTGACCAGCCTGAATAGAGAAGACTGACTGCTGCGGCGACACCGGCTACAGAGTAGATTCGAAGAAGGCGTTTTGCGTCGTCGGCGTATTTCCTGAGTTTGGCGATCTCGTCTCCGATGGCGTTTTGAGGGGGGCCACCCCCAGTGGCCTCATCGAGGTAGTGATCGATATTCTTCCGTCGATTTTTCGATCCTGGGAAAGGAGGTTGGTTGTCGATCCTCGCAGGCAACCAAACGGGTGGCGCCTGCAGCGGATCGTTCACCCAACTAAGTTTCGTAAACTCGAAGTAGACTAGCCCCTCACCCGCGCGGATGAAGTATTCGCGGGTCGTGAAGTTGTGGATCGGGATCGAGAGCCTGCCTGAAAACCCCGGATCTACCAAAGGCCCTGTACCGACGAGAAGGCCGCGGTAGACGTCGCGAATCATCAAATTGAACCGCGCGCCGATGTAAGCCGGCATACGAAACTCTGGTTCGAGGGTCACGAAACACACCGAGTTCGGCGCAATTCGAACATGGTCTCGAACTTCTTCGATCTCGTTATCGCGATCGTTTGGATCATTCGATAGAACAAAGCGTTCAATGTTGCCCTGCTCATCCCTGTATCTACAGGGGCCCTTCGCCGCAACCAAATAGGTCGCCGGCTTTTCTAGGCGCGTAACGTCGAACGGCTGGATCATACCCGCGACTATGCCGTAAGTCGCCAGGTGCCCAGCATTGAGCAAGGCTGAAGGAACATCTGGATAAGGATCGAACGTCTTCAGCGTCTCGACCCGCTCCGGCAGTCCCGCACCTCCACCTGCAACCAACAGCTCGAGTGCACGAACCTGTCGCTGAAAGTCTTTAAGAGAAACTTCCATCAGGCGCTTCTCTTCAGTCGAACGTGGTCGCTTGGTTCGATCACATTAGGCCCGTAACCTAAGTAGTCAATCGATTGACCGATGCGTCGTTCAATATCCTCGACGAAACGTGTCGAGCGTTCGCTCGGGCCAGCGCTGCGCCATCTTGGATCAACATAGTCCATATGGTTCATGAAAATGCGATGCGGTCGATTGCTGATAATCGCGTCCTTCACTACCTGCTCGTCAAAACGGGCTATCCGTCTCACTCGATGCGTTGCCGAGGTCAACTCACGATAGTCGGAATCAAGCTCGGCCTCCCTTGCAAGAGTTGGCCAGTCGATCTCGTTGGGCAGAGGGCCGGAGTTGCCTCCGACCCGAATGGGAAAGCTCCGCAGCGTCATTACAACGTCATCCACGTCGTGTGGCGCCAAGCCCGCCTCGGAAACGAATGCGGCCGCGCTCGTATCCCGGCTGGTTGCGAAAGGAAAGTCATGTGTGCGCCACAAGGAAAGCCCGAAGCCTTGGGTTCCCTCCAAAACGACACGTTCTCCCGCCACCAGGAGATTGCGGAGGGACTCCGCAGTGTTTTCCTCGATGTATCCTTGAAGTTCCGGCTCATGCCTCGCCAGCCGATGAGATTCCGTACGCGAAAGGCGCTCTCGTAACGAAGCACCAGTTCCCGAAGCTGTGGAGCCGATGGTTTCAACCAGCGCCTCGTCGCGCTCGGCTTGTTTGTGTTCTTCTGTCACAATTGACGCGTTGGCATCAATTCGCAACCTACGCGGTGAAACACCCAAAAGTTGGATCTCTTTCAGCAAAAGAGCCACATCGATGAGACTGCCAGCGGGTAGAAAGATCATAGCATCAGTCGAGATTGCCCCCGCCGGGAGTTGGCGAAGCGTGACCAAATGTCCCGCGTTGTCCACGGCGGTGTGACCTGAATTGGGGCCGCCGATGCGAACAACTGCCGCAGCGGATTGGCTGCGAACAATGAATTGGGCAACTTTGCCCTTTCCCTCGGAACCAAATTGACCGCCTACAACAACTGACACAGGCATGCTAATGACCTCTCCTGATTTGTTTGGACCCTACAACACTTGCCTTAGCTTCGAAAGGCGAAGCTCGGGCGATGCGGTAGCGGAGGAATTCAAAAATTGAATGACGACACGACGACGTCGGTCACAATTCGGCGGGAGACAGGCCCGACGATGCTGCTCGGATCCGGCAACTATTTCGATTACGCAAATCCCGAAGCGGAAGACCTGACAATTGAGGACTACGCGTACGGTCTAGCATTCACCGGCCGCTTTTCGGGCCAATGTGTGAACAAACGCACAGGGCAGCGAGTTTTCTATTCTGTGGCCCAGCACTGCGAAATCTTGAGTAAGTTGGTCCCAGCCGAGCTGGCTTACGCGGCTTTGATGCACGAGAGTGGAGAAGTCGTTTGCGGAGATTTGACCTCGCCCCTCAAGTCAATGCTACCGTCTTACAAAACAATTGAGAAAGCCTGTGCCGCTGCGATTGAACGGCGCTTTCGTGTGCCGGCCGAAGACGTCGCTGCCATCAAACCATATGATATCCGGCTATGGGCGAGCGAGAGAGAGCAACTCTTGAACTGGGATGGACGGCCTTGGGGAGCTTCCGACAATGCGCTGCCCTTTGACGTCCTCATTGAACCGAAGGATCCTTATACAGCCGCGAAGGATTTTCTGAATTGTTTTTCTGAGCTCGCACCCTTTGAAACAGCTGCTCCTTGAGAAGCTGCTGTGGTGCAAGGCGCTGGAATCGCCGCAGCGAAATGTCGAAGGCTTGAGCGCGAGGACGTCCCGTGTATTTAGCCGATGAGCTACTTCCGCACCGCCCCGCGGCCCAGTCTGGTGAAATTCGGAGAGCCAGATTGCTCAAAACGCCATATCCCTGCAATTAGTTGAACTCGGCAAGACAGGCAACCTCGTTCAACCCGGCGCTGCTCAATGTCTTTCCCGTCATCTCCTCTTTGCGGAGAGAACTCCGAATCTTCAGCGATTGTTAACCATGTGAATTAACATCGCTAATTTTGCAAAAAGGAAGCCAATGTCGCATTAATTTCCGTCATCCGGACGCCAATTTTGGCGCTACTTCACTATCGATAGGGACCCAGTATCGATAGTGATGGATCTGGAGTCGAAAGTCGCTTAAGATCGGGGCAAATCACCCACTGTATCGAGCATTTTGAATGGCGAAATCTCTCCCCTCCCCTTCCGAAGATGTTCACCGCCGCGCCGATGAACTCGACGCGCTCGACGCCATCCTGCCCTTCGACCGCCGCGACCAGCTCGCCGCGCTGCTGACTGACGATGACGTCGCCACACTCAAGCATCTGGCGCAGGAGGGCATGGGCGAGAATACGCTAAGCGCGCTGGCCTCCGACCTCGGCTACCTCGAGGCCTGGTGCCGCCTCGCCACCGGTGACCCCCTTCCCTGGCCGGCGCCGGAAGCGCTGCTGCTAAAATTCGTCGCGCATCATCTTTGGGATCCGGTCAAGCGCGCTGAGGATCCGACCCATGGCTTGCCTATCGAGGTGGAAAGCGGCCTGCGCGCCGGCCATCTGCTCAAAGCCCTCGGCCCGCACGCTCCGGCCACGGTGCGGCGACGGCTGACCTCCTGGTCGATCCTGACGCGCTGGCGGGGCCTGGCCGGCGTGCCCTGCGCCTCGCGGTGCGCGCCAGCGCCCGGCCGCGGCGGCGCAAGAGCAAGAAGGCGGTGACCGTCGATGTCCTGGCAAAGCTGTTGCAGGCCTGTGCTGGCGATCGGCTGGTTGACCTTCGCGATCACGCGCTGCTCCTCACCGCCTTTGCCTCCGGCGGCCGCCGCCGCTCGGAGGTAGCGGCGTTGCGCGTCGACGATCTCGCCAACGAGGAGCCGGTCCGCGCCGATCCATCCGACAAGAACTCCCCTCCCCTGCCCTGTCTGTCGATCCGCCTCGGCCGCACCAAGACGACGACCGCCGACGATGACGAACATGTGCTGTTGATCGGCCGGCCGGTGACCGTGTTGAAGCGATGGCTGTCCGACGCGCAGATCAAGGACGGCCCGGTTCCGGCGCATCGATCGGTGGGGCAACGTCGACCGACGGGCGCTGACGCCGCAGTCTGTCAATCTGATCCTGAAAGCACGCTGTGAACAGGCCGGCCTCGATCCGGCGCTGTTTTCGGCCCATGGCTTAAGATCCGGCTATCTGACCGAGGCTGCAAACCGCGGCATCCCTCTTCCAGAGGCGATGCAGCAGTCGCTGCACAAGTCGGTGACGCAAGCGGCGAGCTACTACAACAATGCGGAACGAAAGCATGGACGAGCGGCCCGGCTGATCGTCTAAGCGTAACTAAGCACCGAAGAGTGCATCGGCTCGCTTCTCAAACGACCCCTATTCTTCCGGCTCCGCTTCCGCCGCCGATCTATCGTGCTCGTCAGCACCCGATTCTGCCCTGCCCCAGGCCTCAGCACGCTGCATCAGCGACGCCATCTCTTCCCTCAAGCTATGCGAGCGTTGCAGGTCGGCGGCGTGCGGCGTTCTGGCGGGGATCGTAGAACACGCCGATCGCCTCGCCGGCCACCTGTCGTGCCGCCTCCAATTGTGCTTTCAAGCTCTCCAGCTCGGCCTGAGCCGCAAAATACCGTCTCATCACCGCGATCAGGTCGCGGTCACTGGCGCTGATTTCCACGATCCCTCCTCCTTGGAATTCCCCATTGAGGAATTGACCTATGAGGATGGCAAAATCGCGATAGAGTTCCTTGCGAAAACAACAAAAGCCCGGCGCGGGAAGAGATGCACGGGCTGCATAGTGACTGACAGCCTACGAGGAGGAGAACTGTCGGCCGTACCGAGCGGGTAGGAGCGGGCGCACCGCTTTACCAGTCGAAGGGATGCCGTGTGGCGAGGCATCCGCGCCACGTCAGCTTGCTTCGAAGCCGTCGGCGGGCGGAAATTTGCGCCCACCGGCATTGCTGACGACGCGACATGTCGATAAATTGTGATCCCATCGACACGTTCTCATGACATGTCGTCGCCATCGACATTTCCGGCGATCTTTTTCGGCCGGGAAGGAAGCTTCAGAGCCGTTGCGGCCGGACCGACCTAAACGATCCCGAGACAAAAACCATCCGCAAAGCCTGCGCCGTCGCGTGCGGCCCCGGCAGAACTCAAGTTCGCCGGAGTCGACCTCCTCAGCTGCGATCCTTGTTTCGCAGACATCGTCGCGGTATATGTACAGTTCCAGGTGTTCTATGGTTCAGGAAGATGTCGATCGTTGCAGTAAAGGTTCTGTCCACTGTTAACGCCCCTTATGGGACGACCCTTTCGGCTGAGCAGCTGGCGTCGAAGATTTCCGATCCTGCCAGCGCAGTCTCTTTCGATCCTTCAGCATTTTCCTTCTTTTCCGAGGTCAACGAGAGCCTTCAGATCTCGTTCCTGGACGAAATGCACGTTGATCCGATGGCCGCCTCCGATCTGGCACGGAAGTTCTCGGCACTTGCTGGCTATCCCCTCCCTTTGGCGCGGGCGGCGTAGTTGGTCGAACACCCGGTCAGCAGATGGAGCGACCTGTTTGAACAGGCTTGCCGCATCATCGAACAAGCAAACTCCGAACTTACTATTATCGACAGTTGGACTTTTGGGGGCGGTACAGCCCTGATGCTCCAGATCGATCACCGTGAGAGTTTCGACGTCGACATTTTCCTCGATGATCCGCAACTCCTGCCATACCTGAATCCGAAGACACAGGGATACGCCCTCGAGATCAACCCTGACGGCTATGAGTCCGATGGATCGCGGACATTGAAGATTGTTTTCGAGAACGTTGGCGAAATCGACTTTATCTGTGCCCCTAGCCTCACCGGCAATCCGACGGTGAGAGCGGAGGTGCGCGGCCGACAGGTTCTGCTCGAGACCCCCGGCGAGATCATCGCAAAGAAGGTTTACTACCGGGGCGCCGCGATGCAGCCCCGCGACATGTTCGACATCGCTTGCGTCATGAAAACTCACGGCGTGGAATACCTCGATGAGGCCTTAAAGGCCTTCCAGGATAAATGCGAGGCGGCGCTGAAAGTTGCTCGCCAGATGAACCCGCAGTTCGCGGAAACCATCATGACGAGACTTCTGTACCGAGAGAGCTTCTCCGATATTCCGCGCGTGGCTCAGTCAATGACGGTTGAACTCCTGGAAACCATCTGCACTGGCGCAAAGACCTAGGGGACGCTACGAAGCCTTACGGCCTGGGGCGCCGTTCGCCCGCAACAACGCCATCAACATTGGCCCAAGCGAGAACTCGCCGCAGGTAGCCTTGCGTGTCAGATTGCGCAAGTAGCCGCCGGCGTTCTCTATGTGCCCTGCCCTTTCGAGGATACAGGCGATAACCGCCGCGGCGTTCTGCGGTCCAAGGATCTCGCAGGCGTCCTGATAGGCGCTGGGGCTGACGCCGAGCATCGATCGGACAACCACCGCAGCCGACATCAGGTCTCGCCAGCTTTCGACATTACCGCTCGGCCCATAGTCGCGAATACCTGGGCATGCCTGCAGCACCATACCAAGCGGAAATGCCTTTATCGGCTCTTTTGTCCACCGGATGGCTTGGCTCGATTTCGCCCCCTGCTCTTTTCTAGAGCTAGGTTCAAATTCATCGCTAGATTCGGTATTTGAATTCTGTATGTGACGTTCATTTTGAACAGCATTGCTGTCCATATTCTCGGAATCTGCCTGAATTTCCAGCCGGTTGATGATTTCTTCGCGCAGCATCTCCATTTCCTCGAGGATTGGCTGTATATCCGCAATGGTCGGCGTGCGGGGGATGCGCCCGGTCAGGCCGAGGAAGTGCTCCTCGACGCGTCCCCAGTCGCCGGCAGCCCCCTCCTCCATCGCAGCGCTGATCAGCTTGCGAATGTCGCGCCGGCAGATCGACAGCGCTTCCTTGGTGATGCGGAACCGCTTGCGCTCGGCCGCAACCTGCTGCGCGGCGTGCGCGAGCTCCTCGGCGCGCGCAAGCAGCGGCGCTAGGCTGAAGCCAAACGCCTCTTCGATTCCGCCAGTTTCGTCCTTCCGGGCGTAGCGCTTACCGTTGGCGCTGTCCTTGCGCTGGATCAGGCCAGCGTCGACGAGCGCGGCAAGATGCCGGCGCAGAGTCGTGCCGGCGATGCCGTGTGCGCGGACCGAGAGCTGGCCGTTCGACGGGAATACGACGAGACCCCGCTCCTCGCAAAGCTCGTTGTCCGGGTAGAACGTCAACAGCGCATCCAGGACCGCCAGAGCACGGTCCTGGATGCCGAGCACCGCCCTCGCCTCGCAGGCGTCGCGAAACACCTTCCATTTGTCGGCTTTCTTGCCGGCTTTGATTTCGGCCGTCCGCATCTGCCCTTTGATTTGGGCAAGCGTAACTGACCGCCGCCCGAAGGGCGTCGTCACATTTCCAACCTGCATTTCACTTCCGCCTATAACTAGGCAAAAGAAATCCGCTCACCAAAATCGGTGCCAAGGACTCTTGACTGGGATTCGGGGAAATGCGATTCTCGGTCTGCTAGAACACAGAGAAGGGCTTCCACGACGGCAACGTTTGGGGGCCTTTTTCTTTTGCGGTTAGTCTCCTGTCCGTTTGAATTCTGCGTAAAGCTCATCGAGCTTACTCGTGAGGAACTCCCCGAATGCGGGCGCTTCGTCGGCTTTGAGCGCCAACGTGTACGTCTTTCCATCGGCCTTGATGCTACCTCTCAGTGCTTCCCCCTCTCGTGGCCTCCATGTTTTTGAGGCCGGCTTTGCTGCCTTTCCGAGTAGCTCGCCCAGCGCCAAATCAAAGCGTTTGTCGCTGTCAGCTCCCGAGAAAGCTTCAGACGCGAACAAGGCCTCCAGCTTCGGCAACTTTCTCTCGGAGTAAACCTCAGAGAACGCAATCCACTTTCTCCGCCCATATGCAGGGGTATTGCCGATCTGCTTAATGACAGGCGCTGGAATAGACGAGGCAACCGAAATCATCTTCGAGAGTTCGGTCTTGTCCGTTGTGAGTGCCTTCATGATTACGGCGCGCTTGAAGCCGCGCTCTTCGAGAGTATGCGCGAAGGTGGCCTTTTCGATGTAAGTCAGGTTGCTGCGAGCGGTGTTTTCCACGCCTTGCGCGACAACCAACTCCTCGTCGGCAATCTCCTTCACGACGGCCTTCACGCGAACCTTCAGGAGGCGAGCCGCCCTAAGCCGACGATGACCGTAGGCTACCTGGTAGCGACCTTCCCGCTCCGGATGTGGGCGGACCAGAATTGGAACCTCCTGGCCGCTCTCTGCAATTGATTGCACAAAAGGATCATCTTCCGAAAGCGCGAGGTCCCCGATCCTGTCTCGCACAAAGGAATCGTCGATGAACTCTGGATCGAGATCCTGAACGCGGAGCCCGGCGATCAAGGCTTCCTGCATCGCCCTCGCCTCTTCCTCCATCTTGCCCAGCGTCAAAGCCATAGAGCGGACGGGACCCGCAGGGCCGCGTTCCGCTTCCTTCTCCTCTTCGAAGTTGGCCATGGCCAACTCTTCGACGGCGTCACCGAAAATTCCCTTAAGAGTGCTCCTTCTGCTCATACACGTCCCCATGTTCTGTGGACCTCGGCGAGTACTTCGCCGTTGGCCGCATTCACGGATTCCAGGGCCCGGTCATAAGTCGACTTGCGAACCTGGCCCTTCTCGATCTCATACAGCGTCTGTTTGGTCAGCCCTGCGTCCGCAATTGACGTTGACTTAAGAACGGTGGCCGTCAGCACATCCGTGCCGAACAGGCTGCGCAGAAGCCCTACGATCTGCGACTGCGGCGCGTCGAATGGCTCGTGCCGAGTCACTACATACTTGATGAAGTCGTGCTGAAGGTCGCCGCCTGCCTTCCTGACTACCGAAAGCAAGTCTGATGTCATGAGCAGAAACTGCGACATCGACGCGACGTCGACCATTTGAGGGTGAATTGTGATGAGAAGAGAGGTCGCGGCACAGACCGCGCCCAGCGTCAGGTAACCGAGCTGCGGCGGGCAGTCTATAACCACCAGGTCGTAGTCCTGTTCAACCTCCGCAATCGCCGCTCCCACGCGCTTAAAGAACACTTCTCCATTTCGTGAGCGCTCGTTCAACGCCCGCGGAGTATCATGCTCGTACTCCATAAGCTCAAGATTTCCGGGCACGAGGTCGAGGCCGTCGAAATAGGTCTTTCTGATGATCTCCTTCAGCGACCGCCGCTTCTCGTCGTACCTAATCGCTCCATAAAGCGTCTCCCCGTCGTCGACATCAAACTCCGGCTGCACCCCAAGCATTGACGTCAACGATGCTTGCGGATCGAGATCGACCGCCAGCACCCGATAACCGGCCAGGGCAAGATATTGAGCCAGGTATAAGGTAGTCGTGGTCTTTGCAGATCCACCCTTGAAATTCGTAACTGCAATCGTCTGAAGCTTCTCGCCCGGCCGCCTTCGAGGGAGGTAAGTGAGGGCGTCCTTCGGCTTTATCGATGCCATGTGGTGGCGCAGCTCGTTTATTTGAGCAAGGGTGTAGGATCGCCTGCCGTTTGACGAGACCTCCGGCGTCGGGCCCTTGCCATCGATCGAGAGCTGGCGGAGATACCCGTCGGAGACACCTACCATCTGGGCGGCTTCACCAGATGTGAACGTTCTGAGTGTCTTCTGCGATAGCGGCGGAAACAAGCGCTCACGCAGAAGCTTCAGCTGTCTGGAAAGCTGTTTCGCGTGCCGCTCAATGCGGACATCTGTCGTTGAGACGTTTTGAACATTCACGTGAGGTATTTCCTTCCGATGCGCTTTCTATGCGTCTTTCCCGTAAAAAGCGTATCGGAAGATGCCATGATTCGGATATCTCGGCAACGCGGCCGTTTACATGCCCAGCAAACATAAAAGTTGGCCATGGCCAACTCCAATGGAATAGCAGTCTTACTCGAAAATGGTTGCCGCGGTAGCGGCAACATTCACACTCACCTTCGATTCAAGCGCGAAACTAACATAAGGTTCGGCCAATCACTGCCACGGCGCCCTTTGCAACCCGTGCAGATAGTCGGCTGCGGCCTGGCCTTTGGCGGCCGCGGTGATGATGGCCCGCTTGTCGTTCTTCAGCGCCTTGAGCCAGCTTTCCAGGTAGGTTGCGGTATTATCTCGAGGATTGTGGGCCACTCCGAGATCAGCGCAGAGGAATGCAGCGGAGAGCTCGGCAACCAGCTCCTCGATGGCGTAGCTTTCACTGCCGAAGCGGCCGCTCAGATCGCGATCAAGGCGATGCTTTGCGCCTGACCAATGCGACTTATGCCGATATCGGCATAATGGCCGTAAGCCGGATTATGCCGCATGGCCGATTATCAAGGCGGCGGCGCCTCCATTCGGCCATGCGGCGGTTCGGCATAATCAGAGCGATTCAAGGAACACAAGCAGTTCGTCGTTGGGACGATACC
>Ga0228711_1009924_pt1 | contig 12713 bp, 6 predicted proteins | sample MedpolnodulmetaG_2_FD_177996 | JGI IMG/M metagenome (GOLD analysis project Ga0228711, IMG submission 177996) | Root nodule microbial communities from Medicago polymorpha collected in Santa Monica, California, United States - brown nodules | ecosystem: Host-associated > Plants > Roots > Nodule...
CTGAAGGAGGTTTATCATCTTGGACACAAACCCCATTTTCAGTAACACCACAATATACAAGTTTCTCTTCAACAATATCAGGTTTATTAGACTTCTCAGCAGGAACTTCATGACATGAATTAGCAAAACCGACCGAGTCTGCATCTTTTTCCAAAGATGGAGACAAAGTGAGGTTTGTGTTAAAGCTAATAGAAGTTAATATAGTTGGGGTTATATCAGGCTTTGCCTTTATATTAACCCACGTGCCGCCTAACCAATCTCTAGATATTCTCAAGTCCTTCTTATGTACTGTCATTTGCAAGCTTTCACCTGATAACGCAAAATAATTCTATTACAAATTGGAGAAGGATGACAAAATTTAGAGTCTATTTGAATTGATTTATTCGAACTTATCTACTCACATAAGCTTTCTAAGATAGCTTATGAAAACAACTTATATCTTATATAAAAACAGTTTGACTTCATTTAGCTTATGCATATTATATGTTAAGCGCTAACTCTATAAGCACTTTATTAATCTTTTTATCCAAACAGGGCATTATAGGAAAAAATGTGACAATTAATAGCTTACCAGGAAAGTAAACTTGAACACTGTCATCGCCACAGTTGTCAGTTGTAGTTATAACCCCCTCCCACCACCCATCACTCCACCATGCATCGACGGCAGTTCCAACCTCAACAATCAATTCTTGTTCTTCAAGAGGTGGAGCTGGCCTGATGGTCGATCGGCCAGGTTGTCTCATCTCAAGTTTATCAGGTTTGGCCAACTTAAAAGCAGGGATCCACTCCTAAAAAGTGAAGATCAAGATTAAAAAATTGAATTCAAAAGGAAGCAGAGTAATTGTTATGCATTAAGGGAATTTATACAATCATTTCTTTGAATATTTTGTTTTACATTGGGAATTTTAACTCCATTTTTCCAGATATATTGTTAGAGGAAAAAACCATATCATATTTTACTCGCCATTCTGACACATGTTATCGGCCATTACCAGCTACATTTGAAAAATGAATCTCTTGTACTGCACTAAGAAACTGAAATCTCTGTATAAGACATGCTTAAATAATCTACTGTTATTTATATCTAGTAATATTTCAAAGAAATGATCAAGCGGATTTTTCCAAGCACAGTTAGAGTACATGAGTCCATTTAGTTCGAACAAAAAAAATTTATGCAGTAAAGCTTTGTCATTTAAAAGAATATTAGAGACCGAGAATAGTATAATTCAGTTGAATATTGTAACGATGATTAGTCCAGCATGTCTAAATTACACAATAAGCTTAAACTAGAACAGTGTATGCTTTCATACAGAAAAAACAGTGAATAAATAACATGTATTACTTAAAATAAGAGAAGCCTTGGTACAACTACAACAATTGGAATTGCTGCCACGTGACTAGGAGGACAAAAATTTGTGTCACGGAATCAAATTGTGAATGCAAAGTACGATTGCTTAAAATAGACCATCAATGAATTCAGCTTTTCTCTAGATTCAGTCATAGCAAAAGCTTTTAAAGCATTATACCGTCCTTCTATCAAGATAAAACCTTAACTAGGAACACCCATTATTTATGCAAATTTGAAATATAGCTCCAAGTATCAACAAAAAATGAAATTAGAATATCTCAAAAGTTTGATTGTACCTCAAGATTTCCACTTCCATCTTCATCTTGAACATCATCATATTGGACTTTCAGTTGTTTCCGAGCTACCTGTACAATTGTACACCTGAACCAGCAGCCTCGGATACCACTATCTTGACTGAGTACCTCTATCTTGTCATCAACCTTGTATGTGGGATTAAACCAAGGTTTACAATCAACCTTTTTCAGAGAAAGCAATCTCCCATCCGGCCTTGCATAATTTACAACTTGGAAAGATTGGTATCCCATCATTGGATTACTCCTAATCAACTTCCTAACCCGTTCTCGACCATTAGTAACACTTCTACTCCTCTTGGCTCCCCGCTTTGCATCATCACCAACATCCAAATCTTCATCTTCTCCTGTGAGGCTGTTGCTGTGAGACTCGGTGTTGTGGATAGTATCAACATGCAAGGAAGAAAGAGCTGGCTGAGTATAGTAGCCACGCAGTTTGCTTAAGTCAAAGGGCTTGACTTTGTTGCCTTTTAATTGCCTAAAGCACAAATGTATTCTGTCTGTTGAAGAGGGGGAAAAATAAGGTGTGCATTTTTCGTAGTGTTCACGAGTTAAGACTGCGGCAGGTCCGTCAACACACTCTGCACTGATGACTTGGGAATAGGATGTGATGAAAACTTCCCGTGGGTGAGTATTTCGTACAGGAATTGCACCCTTGACTTCCTGATTGTGGTGAAACCACCTTACTTTAACCTTTTTCTGCCCCCTCCTATCTTCATACATATCCTCCAAATAAGCAACATAATGGTTCTCTCCATTGCCCATGACGAAAACAAAGGATTGAATCTGAGTATCAGAAAAAATGTAAACATGAGATTAAAAAACAACATAAGTATTATGTTTGTTTTACAAACGAAACAATTAAAATTCTCTTGATTTTTAGTTCAATGGCTTCTTACCCCAATTTGGATGCCATTTCTGCAAAAAGCAGGATAATGTTTGAGTTGTTTGCCACATGTCCACGCAAGTCCTGACCAAACGATGTCTGAATTGGATAATTTGGAGTTACTCTTTGGAATGTCCTGAGAAAGAGGAGTATGCATGCGTTAAAAATATTCATCAGAAACAGTCGATGGAAATAGAGAGCGAGAATAAGGAAAAATAAACAAAAAGGGAAATACCTTGTCATCCAGCATTTGTGCACTAACTTCTTTGACACTGCCATTTGCGATCTTATGAGCTAGTGCCAAATTATGAGCAGGCCATACTGTAATTTGAAATCCAAAAAATGATAAATTTACTTAAAACATTAAGTATTATGTACTTCTCTTCTACTACATATAATGGCAAAAATATTTATCGAACCACATCAATATTGCTTCTGTTTCAGACAAAAGCAGATATCATTGTTCATAAGCCTATATCATTTGATTGTATCACATAAAAGTTTTATGATAAAACCATCACATCCTTAGATTACTATTTTACAAATTATTGTTCAACCTACAATGGTCCAGTGTTGTTAAATAGCAGCAATACTGGCGCTTTAGTTCTATACACTATTGTAGGTTCCACAATACACTATTTAGTATAAAATGATGGCAAATAGAGGTTACATCGGCACTATAACACTGATGCGTAGTGGAATTTGAATAAACTGTTGTTTTCCGTGATTGACAACACTACAATGATCAAAACAATTATATATAGCGATAACTGATTAGATCAGTAGAAATAAGAAACATCAACTTACCACTTCTATCTTCATGCAGATGCTGCTTTGATAGCATCGACGTCAGCCAATCAACCACCTCTCTTCTAGATCTCCATTTGAAACCAGGTGGAATTTCCATTCCACATATTTCCAGGAACTCCTCTGCAATAACATAGCACATGTGTCTAACACTCCTCTCAGTGCCGACAACTGCCAGAAAGGACTCCCCAGCAGAATCCTTTAGGTAATAGTGAACTATACGATGGCCACGCTCTTGTGAGACAAAATGCTCTTTCCATTCCACAAAACACGGATCGTCTATCGACATCTTAAAAGAATACCAACACTAGATATACACTTGATTTCAAAAAGTGGTATAGGGTCCAATCTAGACCCTTAACTCATTTGTCACACAGTAAGAACCTTAAAGTATACTAACATCATGAAAAAACAATTAACCCTCTAAAAAACCTCAGTTATATCAAACCTAAGAACAGCTACCTAGGATAATACAAAAACCTAAGAACAGCTACCTAGGAAAATACAAAGATGTTTACAACATAAAACTAACCAAAATCCTCAAAATCACAGTACAATCAGGAACCTTAACTGAACAACATACATGTCTTTCCAAATGAAATCTAACAAAAATAAATAAAAAAAAATCAGAAATACTAAAAAGGGATTTGGCAATCAAAGAAAAACATCACCTAAACTCACAAGCCTCGGAAAAGACAGGATCTTCTGCAAAAATAGAAGATCCACTGACCAAAGCTACAAAAACCTATGTCTACAACCAGATCAGAGAAAAACCCTTCTGAAAAACTGATCTAGATGTTGAAAAAACCCAACAAGAGGAGGTTTTGAGTGCAAAAAAGGTGAGAATCAAGCAAAATGGGCAAAAGGGTATCCAAATTGAGAGAGAAAAAGAAAGTTTAGAACAAAAAGATTGAAACTTTATAGCAAAATATTGAGCAAAGTAGGTGGTGTTGAGAGTGGAAGAGTGGAGAAAGAGGGCGTTGAGGTGGGGATGGTTGAGAGAGTGGTTTGAAGAGAGAGTGAGATTAGAGAAGAAGAAGAAGAAGAAGAAAGAGGATAGGTTGAAATTGCCATAGAAATGGAGAGAGTTGCAGGGGGAAGAAGATGTGCATCCAATGTAGGGGGAAGAAGGAGGTGGTGATAGAAATAGCAGGCAAGGAGAAGTGGGGACATGTTTATAAATTAAATTATATAAATAAATTATTTTGAGTGATGTTTTTATTTTTGATAAATATTATTTTTTAGTTTTTTTTAATGAATTATTATTTTTTAGAAATATTTTTTTTTAGCAATTTAGAAATATTATTTGAACAATTAAAAATTGACCAATTGTATTTAATATCGTATAAGCACATGAATTGTGAAAGGGCTAAAACCAAAATGAAATATTGATGTAATTTTTTCTCCCCAATTCAACAAAGTTTGGATTGATATTTAGGGTGTGTTTGGATGGAGGGTTTGGGAGGGGAAGGGAGGGGAGGGTTTACTTTTCATTTTTAAATTACAGACACTATGAAATGTTTTATAAAAAGTTAACATATTAACATTATAAACAATCATATAATACTTCAATTACATTTAATTTATTTTAGAAAAACATGTTATATAGTCCGTAATTTAAAAACGAAAAGTAAACTCTCCCCTCCCTTCCCCTTCCAAACCCTAAATCCAAACACATCCTTAAAGATAATACATGTACATTTGTTTTGACAAAAACTTCAATTTGTGACGTCATATAGGAGAAGTTTTCGACTTGTTTTTGGCTTTAAGTTGGGTCCATAATTTAAACTTGGGGCCTGTTGACTTCGAGCTCGACTCTAAGAGGTTCATGGATAAATTATTGTGCTCGAAACATGACGTAACTCAATGTTTAGGGATATTATAGATAACAGTAAAAAAAACTCTCTTTAGTCAAATTTTATGAAAACTCTATTGATGAATTTGTTGAGACAAACAAATGAAATTGTCTATAACTTAGCTCAAACGACCACATTATCAGTTAGTTTTCAAATATTTGTTGGAATATCACATTGTACTGAACACATTTTGATTAATGAAATGCTATTAGTTTTTTCCTAAAAAAAGTACATTATTTATATTGTTTCTGGTGTTAACTCTTTGGTTTCTAAAAAAAGAAAATTGGATAATCCAAAATTCGGATGAGAGGTAAATAAGGTTTGACGAATTGTTTGATCCATGTTCAATAAATTCAAAATCTATTGAACAATTCGTCATTTAATGGAGCATATTAAACACTTAAATTAAATTCTTGATTACATTTATATTACAACTTTATGGCACATCACTCTTAAAAAAATAAACTTTATAGTACAACTGATTTAGAGCATGATTATAAAAACATAGTTATAATATTAAATACTTTTAAATTAATTCTTAGAGATCTTTCATAAAAGAAAAGGTTTTTTGTATTTGTTTACTTAAACGAAAATCATTTTTTTTAAAATTAGTCAATTAAAAAATTTATTTTTAAACCAAGCTGTTTGAAAAAGCTTCTCATTTAAAATAGTTTAATTATTTTCAATTGTTTGCTTTTGAATATATTTGTAGCAAACAAATGAATTTTTTTAAAAGTTATTATTTTAAAAATTAGTGATTTTTTCAGAAAATAAATTGCCTCTTAATTTCATCGAAAAATCAAATATTGTAAAAAAATTAAAATTAAAACAAACATAATTGATTTGAATATATAGTTTTTATCACTGTAAATATAGTTGATTTAGATCTTTGTAAGTTTTATTTTGGTTTTAGTCTAAAGTCGTAAAAAATCATTGCTTTTCATCTACGACACCAATTTACGGTACAATTTGTCAAAAATAAATAAATCAATGTTAGGTACAAAAGTCATTATTATTTATCAATAATTAGAGCCGGCGCAACAAATTAAGAGGCTTAAACAAAAAAAAAAGAGGCTTTTTAAAATAATGTTTTTTAAGCAAAATACCTATAAAAAACATTAAAAAATTAAATTTTGTAGAGATCAAAATTTAAGCTCATGACTAAGAGTATTTGAGACCTCTTTAATAACCAAATAAATTATGAAAATGCTATAATTTATTTGATATACTATATATTTATAACCAAATTAGTTTTCTTTATGTCTTTTTTTACTCTAAAATTTTAAGGCCTAAAACCTTTGCTTGGGTTGTTTGGTCCTTAGGCCGGCCCTGTCAGCAATGAATTTGCCTGAGTGATAAGAGACTTATACACCTTAAACATGTGGTCAGGAGTTCGATTCCTATTTCATGTGTATCAGGTCGTGAGTGTTCAACAAGTTTCACGAAGATTAAACTCCAGTTGAAAGAGAGATAACTTATCTTATATCTTATATGTCTCACAAGTTCCTCAACATAACAAGGGGTGACCAAAATTTCAGAGCTATCTCTTATATCTTACTGTTGTCTATATTATTATTTATACTAATTGAAATGACATTTGTATCAATGGAGTCATCAATCTCAGAGCTATCTCTTTACTCTCTTTCCTTCCTTCTTCGTTATCCACATGAAATGGTGGTTTCGAGCTATATTTTAGACATTCACAAATCATTCTTTTCCATATTTTTATATCGAAGTTATTTTCTCATAAATCTTATTTTTCTTTCATATATTCATCTTTTTCAATTTTAACAATGTTGAATTTTATCATTTTATGTTTTCAATTTTGTTTTTCAACCAATTTCTTTTTAGAATGAGAAAAAAAAATCCTACAAACAGAGTTTAGTCTTTGGCATCAAGCTTCAACACCATCTACAAATTTGAAGGGGGAGCCTATCAGTTTTTATATCGATTTGAATGAATGATTGTATTTTTTTTAAAAAAAAAACTCGTCAAGTGGGGTTCTTTCTTACAAATGTAATTAGTGCCTTTCAGTTTATGGATATGTCTTTTCTATAACAAGTGTCTTCTACAATCATCTCCATACCTCATCCATCAATATTGTCTCTAAAGTATTTAGTTCTAGTTCTGAACCAATTTCCTTCATGAAAACCATTGCTTTCAAAAAACACAAAAGAAACTAGATAAATTATGTCAGTCTAAATGAAAAAAATAGCAAGTGTGGCCTATTTTAAGGGGAAACATATGTTACAAGAACAATTGAACCTACAAAGAGCAGAGCCGTTCTTAGAGTTCTACGGGCCTTAGGCATGATATGAGAAAATGGCCCCTTATATAATACGTCATAAATTTTTTTAACTCATTGTTGTGATTTTATTAACTTTTCATTTTGTTTTTTTTTTCTTTCTGCTTTTCACTACCAAATAATTATTTTTTTACGCAACATCCGAAAATAAATCAAATACTTTATACACACCAAAACAAACTAAAATATGGTAGAAGAGAACAATAGCATCTGCGAACAATGTTCTATTTAAATATTTTTTTTAAAAGAACAATGTTCTATTTAAATTTTTTAAAAGATAAATACAAGGTGTCGTATATATGATGTACACCCAAAAGTGAAAATCACTACTGTATACATGAGAAATCTCAAACCACCATCCCAAAAAAACACCCACCTAACACCAAAAGCAAGATGACCCAATTCTAATAGGACTAAAACAAGACAACAGAGAAGGAAAGTGGAAACCTGGGGAGTAGTGTGGTAGTACTTAGTAGTACTATTGTCCTATAAATTTTATTTTGAGGCCCATACCTTGGGGAGGTCCAGCTCCATTGAGTGGTTTGCACACCCCAAGATCTGGCCCTGCTCATACGTATCCGATCGTGTGTGCTCTACAACTTTTTCGAGGAAGATTAAAATCCGATTGAAAGGAAAGAACTCATCTTGTGTGTTACACAAATTCCTCAACAAAGATTAAAATCTGACATTCTATGTTAAGCGACAATAAAAATTTCATACCAATATCATGATAAAAAAAAATCATTATTATTTTCTTTTTTTGTTACTAGTATATATTGTTGTCAATATTATTATTGATACTAATTGAAATGACATTTGTATTAGTGGAGTCATCTCTCACAACTATCTCTTTACTCTTTTCTTCCTTCTTCATTATCCACATAAAATGGTGGTTTCGGGCTATATTTTAGACATTCACAAATCATTCTTTTGCATATTTTTCTTTCATGTTATCCATGATTTTATTGTCTAGGTGCAACATTTTTTGTCTGGCATTTTGGTGCGCTGTTGTTGTTGCAACATTCGTTTTATTCAAATTGACAAATCATCTTCAATCTATATCTAAATTCATGTGTTTCGATCACTTTGATTTTTTCATTTGTCGTTTAATATAATTACTAAGTTTGTTCACATATCCATCCTTTTCAATTATAACAATGTTAAATCTCATCATTTTATGTTTTCAATTTTGTTTTTCTACCAATTTGATTGAATGAAAGTGGCGTTCTTACAAATATAAGTCATTTTTACTTTAGCAAAACAGAAAAAATATTAAATATTAAATACAAAACACTAAGCAAAACCAAAAATACCTAAATGGACACATAATTGTTGACTAATCTGGTCAGTCTAATGCAACTGTACCTTAAATTAATACTTGTAAATGCACTATCATCTTGAAGATACAATGTTACAAAACTTCAGCATTATTTGTAATCAATTCAAATAGACTCTAAATTTTGTCATCCTTCTCCAATTTGTAATAGATTTATTTTGTGGTATCAGGTGAAAGCTTACAAATGACAGTACATAAGAAGGACTTAAGAATATCTAGAGATTGGTTAGGCAGCACGTGGGTTAATATAAAGGCAAAGCCTGATATAACCCCAACTATATTAACTTCTATTAGCTTTAACACAAACCTCACTTTGTCTCCATCTTTGGAAAAAGATGCAGACTCGGTCGGTTTTGCTAATTCATGTCATGAAGTTCCTGCTGAGAAGTCTAATGAACCTGATATTGTTCAAGAGAAACTTGTATATTGTGGTGTTACTGAAAATGGGGTTTGTGTCCAAGATGATAAACCTCCTTCAGAAAAAAGCCCCCAAGTTGGTGACATTGAAGATGATGGTGGTAACAATGACAAGGACAACGGTGAGAGGGGTGATAACAACATTGTTAATAATGAGAATAGCGATGCAAAGGTGATTCGGACTTCTAGTGTTGAGTGTAAAAGTGTAGAACTAATGGAAGTTGCTGTGTGATCAATTTTTTTAGAGACCATTCATAAACATATGATGTTGCTGATCATAGTTTTGAATTACGAACTGCGGCTGCAATATAACAGTTTTAGAGATCTTTAAATGGCATCACTCGACCGTATTTCTTTGCATTTTACCGCAATGTGAAGGTTCTCAGCGTAATCGCAACCGCAATTTGAAACCATGGTGCCGATTATAAAGCTTTGCCATCATCTCATGCTTTGTTGTAATCTGAGTTTCAATGTTAATTTGATAGAATGTAATGTAAATAGTAGTTATAAGGGATATGAGGAAACTGATTGACTTTTAACTTGTTTAGTTGCCTTCATGGATGTACAGTGTTGAGTGTAATGTAGAAGTCTTTTTTTTCTTCTTTAAGTAGGTTGTGGTAGAAAGTAGATTTCTTTTGTATAAGACAAATATTGTTGAGTAATTTCATATTTGATAAGACTAGTTTCAACTACAATACTACATATTGGAGTATCTTAAAGTAGATTTCTTTTGTATAAGACAAATATTGTTGAGTAATTTCATATTTGATAAGACTAGTTTCAACTACAATACTACATATTGGAGTATCTTAAATGCACTATCTATGAATACTCGTTTTGTTTTTATTTATTTGGGAAAATTACACTGACCTCCCTTAAAGTCTCTTTAAATGACACAAACACCTTCTTTAATTTTAAAATAGATATAAACCTCCCTTGAGTTCTTATCAAATACATATAAACCTCCCTTCTCTCTTAACATTGTTTGTTTCTCTCCGTTAAAATAAAAAAAAGAGAAAGATTAAATTTCAAATATGTAGCATTTCCAGTGCTGTTTAATTTCATTGATTCCTCCATTTAGTGATTCGTTCTTTTTGTTCTACACACTGTCATCTCCATTTCTGACCTCTCTGCTTAAAACATATTCATCCAACAATATTTGGAAACCAAAACATAATTTCAAGCATAAACTTGTGATACTAAAAAGGGACATAGGAGGAAACCAACACAAAGAGAACAAAGTGTGAATGTGATAAAATTATATCATAAAAATGTTCAATTTTAACTTATGTGACCAACAAATTAGTATCGATGAGACTCATCAATATCATCATCAAAGGTCAACATAACAAAAGTCCAATTTTGGACCAATAAACAAAACAATTTCCTTCATCTGAATTCATATATTGTGTTAAACCAATTCCTTTTCCTCACCTTGTTCCATCACTTCTTCAGAGCTGATTTGATATTCAGATTCATTACTGACATCGTGGTTTTGAACTACGCGAGCTGTCAGAAACACAGGGACGGTGCGGCCTCGACGATGAGATGCGTTGGTTTGTTGAATGAATAGTGGGTAAGTGGCAAGTGAGATTTTGAGTGGGAAATAAGATTGTGGCTTTTAGTGTGATTGAAATGTAGAGAGAGTTTGTGAACCATTTTTGTGGTCCGTAAGTGTTTCTCCATATGTTCATACGCAAGAGGCACCGAGTGAAAGTGTCTGTCGAAGAGGCAGAGTATCAATTTTTGAATGTGGATGTTTTTTTTGTGTTTGAGAAAATTAAATAGACGGAAGTTTAACAGAGTTAAACTGTGAGGGAGGTTTGTGATGAATATGAAACTAGAGGGGGTGTGTGTTACATTTAGATAAACCTTAGGGGGGATTTGTGATGAATATGAAACTAGAGGGGGTGTGTGTTACATTTAGATAAACCTTAGGGAAGGTTAGTGTATTTTTCCCTATTTATTTTAAGAAATCGTTGAATACGTTTTCCTTAATTTTTTTTTATAATATACGGTGATGCGGCTTTTATTTATCTTTTTATTTCTTTATTTAAGGGAAAATTCTATGGTGAAGTTCTTCAATTGACTTTTTCGGTGAAATTACCCTACATCCAATAATAATGCGCCACGTTTTTAAATAATGTCATGTCATGTTAATGGTTGCATGGTATGTACCGTGTATCTTTAGTCAAATTTAATTGTATTTTAGCTCTTAGATTTTTTGAACCATCAGATTAAGCACCTCACTAGTGTTATTGTGTTGCCTTTCATACTATATTTATTTGCTTTCTCTTTTTTTCTTTCTTCTCCTTCATTTCAACAACACATCCATTCCAATTTGCATGATAATTTTTTACTATTCTTTGATTAAATGTTCATACAACCTGTCCACCATATCCACCACCATCATGATGGCCGCCGCCACCACCTCCAAAAATTAAAATTTGCAAATCTATGTTATTAAAATTTTCAAATCCGTGCTTTTCAATTTTTTTTTTACCAGATCTGTGTAATTATAAAAATCCGAAAAGATGGGCACAATTTCGGGTTAATTCTTCATTTTATAATGAATGATATTTATGGATGACGAGGAATCCTTCTTGCCATTTCACTTTTCCTTTCGAACAATTTCAATAACTTTATTTGTTATAAAATAAGTAAATAGAGATAGTAATAGGGAGAAGGAGAAGAAGAGAGAATATGGAGAAGTATTCTTATTCATTGATCTATCTCTGAATGTTACAATGAGCTCTATTTATAAGGAAATAGAGTAGCATATAAACTAAGCCCAATAACCTAGTGGTATGGCCCATTAACCCGTTTGCTATTTGGACATTCACTATTAATATTTATAACACTCCCCCTTGGATGTCCATTGAGGATATGCCTCATTAAAAACCTTACTAAAATAAAAACCTAGTGAAAAAAAATTTTAGTGAAGGAAAAGAGTACAATATCCTTTTGAGTGTGAACTGCCTCATTAAAAACCTTACCAGGAAAACCCAATGGGATAAAACCTAGGTGAAGGGAAAAAGAGTGCAGAACATATTTATTTCTCCCCCTCATGAAGACAAATATCTCTTAGACGGCGAAGACCAATTCTTAGTACAAGTTTCTCAAAAACTTTACTTGAAAGTGACTTTGTGAAAACATCTGCGAGATTATCACATGAACGAATTTGTTGAATGTTGATATCACCGTTCTTCTGAAGATCATGAGTGAAAAAGAATTTTGGAGAAATATGTTTTGTTCGGTCTCCTTTAATGTATCCTTCTTTCAACTGAGCGATGCATGCCATATTATCTTCGTAAATGATTGTTGCATCCATTCTTCCGGAGGAGAAACCACAATTCTTTTGTATGTGCTGAATCATGGATCTTAGCCAAACACATTCTCTACTTGCCTCATGTAATGCTAAAAGTTCTGCATGATTTGATGATGTTG
>Ga0228711_1009925_pt1 | contig 12713 bp, 7 predicted proteins | sample MedpolnodulmetaG_2_FD_177996 | JGI IMG/M metagenome (GOLD analysis project Ga0228711, IMG submission 177996) | Root nodule microbial communities from Medicago polymorpha collected in Santa Monica, California, United States - brown nodules | ecosystem: Host-associated > Plants > Roots > Nodule...
AACTAAAATTGAACTTATACTAGACTTTTGACCCGTGATGCACGGGTCTTCTCGACTATAATAGAGACCAATAAATAATCTTTAACTCGTAAGATCATGGGTCGATTAATAAACACAAATTAGATTATTAGAGATACAATGTTACAATCAAATGATGATAAAAAAAATTATAAAGAAAAAAGATAAAAAGAATACAAAATTATATTGTTGCAAGGTTCAATTTTATTTACAACTTTTATAGTTAAACATCAAAAATTAATGCAATTCATGGTTCCTAACAAATTATTTAGGGTAACCGAGTTTGCATAGAAACTAGGGTATTCTCTTTGTAAACGAATTAAATAAGTGTATAACAACTTGTAAAAAAAAATAATCTACGAAAACAATAGGTTAAATTGTTGCGGACCTAATAAAATTAATAAATAATAAGGATAAGGATTAAGATATCTATTAAATTTTTGCTTTGAAAAATATTCACGGTTATTAGAGAGAGAAATGAAAAACATATATGATGCAAATTTAGAGCCAAAATTTTAGGATAGAGCTGTTGCAGACCTAATAAGGGATTAGTGGGGGAAAAAAATTAGGTTAAGTTGCTGCAGACTTAACAAAATTAACTAGACTTTTTACCCGTGCGACGCATGGGTCTTGTCGACTATAATAGAGACCAATGAATAATCTTTAACCCATAAGATCATGGATCGATCAATAAATGCAAATTAGATTATTAGAGATACAATATTACAATCAAATTTATCTTACTATGTCTTTCAATGACACTTGAATCTTATCAAATTTTACATTTTAGTTTTGAAAAACTAATCAATTAAAGACTGTTATTTTATTTTATCAAAATATATTATTGGGGCATTATCTTCTCATTTTTTTTTAAATTATAAAGAAAAAAGATAAAAAGGATACAATATTATATTGTTGCATAGGTAAATTTTATTTAGGATAAAATGCACTTTTGGCCCCTATGTTTGACGTCGTAGCAATTTTGACCCCCAAATTTTCCCAACTATGCTGAGAAGCCGCCACGTGCCCCAAAAAAGGGGGCAAAATCGCAAGCTTTTGGTAAAGATAAGGGGCCAAAAGAGCATATTTTTCTAAACATGGCAAAATTAGGGGGTCAAAATTGCAATTTTTTTGTTAGGGGGCCAAAAGTGCATTTAAACATTTTATTTATTACTTTTATAGTCAAACAAAAAATTGACATGTAATAATTGTTTTAAATTTCTACTAACATGAAAAACAAAGTCACTTCAATTAGTAGAATTTCTAAACTACACATACAACTCTAAAAAGAATAATACACTTTGATATTTACTAAAAGTAATAATATATTTTTCCAACCAAATACATATCATTTCTGCATTGAAATTATGGTATTCTGTTTGTAAACGTATTAAATAAATGTACAACAACTTGTTAAAAAAAAGTCTACAAAAAATAATAGATATATACAAACGATGACACAACAAGATAGGAATGAAAAACTCATAAGTGAGGAGAGATATTAGGGATTGCTGCATTTTAGAGGGAATTTGTTAGGTTAAATTGGTGCGCTGCATTTTAGATGGAATTTGTTAGGTTAAATTGCTGCTAACCCAATGCAGCATTTTAGAGGGAAATTATCAGGTTAAGTTGTTGCAGACCTAATAAAATTAAGGCTTAATTAATGATGTAGTCTCTTAAGTTATTTGTTGGTTATATTTTAGTCTCATGAGTTATTAACGTTACAATTTGGTCCATTTCAGTTATCTTCCGTCAACCAAATAAATTCTCACCGTCAAAACCGTTAACCCAATGTCTAAGGTGGATACACATTGCAAGTTGTCACGTCACCGTTCACAAGTGTCTATTTAACGTTTTGGCAAAAGACTGAAAGTGAGGATTTATTTGGCTAACAGATACTAACTTAAGGGACCAAATTGTAACGTTAATAACTTATGGGACCAAAATGTAACCAACAAATAACTTAAGGAACCAAATCATTAATTAAGCCTAAAATTAATAAATAAGTATAAGTGTAGAAAACATTGTAAAAAAAAAGAGGCAACAGGATAGGAATGAAATTTGTGCGATGCACTTTTTAAGTATTAAATAAGTGTACAAAATATTTTCTTAAAAAAAAAAGTGTACAAAATATTGTCAAAAAAAAAGGCATGAAATTGGCGCGATGAATTTTTTTAGTATTAAATAAGTGTACAAAATATTTCGTTAAAAAAAAGTGTATAAAATATTGTCAGAAAAAAAGACATGAAATTGGTGCGATGCATTTTTTTAGTATTAAATAAGTATACATTAAATAAGTGTACAAAATATTTCCTTAAAAAAAAAATGTACAAAAATATTGTAAAAAAAAAGGCATGAAATTGGTGCGATGCATTTTTTTAGTATTAAATAAGTGTACAAAATATTGTCAAAAAAAAAAGGCAAGAGAATAGGAATGAAATTGGTGCGATGCATTTTTTTAGATGAAATTTGTTAGGTTAAATTACCGCTAACCTAATACAGCAAATGAGAGGAAAAATAATAGGTTAAGTTGCTGCAGACCTAACAAAATTAATAAATAAGGATTGACAAATTTTATGGTACATCCAAAAATTTGGGTGTACTGGTACACCAAATTTTAAAATTAATAGTTAAATGAGTTATTTTTGAATAAAAAAATTATTTTTTTATCTCTTATAATTATAATTGCTAAATCTTATTTATCAAAAACATCAACGAAATAAAACTTAATTTTATTAGTCATAATAGAAAATTTTGATTATTTTTTACAATTCAATGTAAAAAAAAATTAGTATGATTTTTATAAACAATGAAATGTTTTTTTTCTTATGAAATGATATTTTCTAAGATATAAATATCAACAAATAGCTCTTTATTTCATAAAACTAATAGTTAATTTATAGATTTTTGAAGCAAGAAGTACGGGTATACCTTAATTTGTGAGTGTTAGAAGTTCCCACTTATATTACCATTGGTGATTCATCTTTCACAAGTAGGGGTGGCAAAAAAATTCGTGCCCGCGGGTATCCCCGGATAAAATCCATCATGGCACGGGACGGGTAGCTAAACGGGTACCCGCGGATATAATAAACGAGTATTTAACTACCTGTTAATTTATGGACACGGACATGGATATGATGATACTTGTGCCCGCGGGTATCCGTACCCGTTAATAAATTATGTAAATTACTAAAATATTCATGTATATATATATATATAAGAGTTTGGATGTGGATTTTGGATGTTTTTATCTTTTATTTTACTTCAAGAATTTGCATGGATTGTGTAAGAATCATATCTATTATGGCATGATGAATTTGCTTGGGATTATGTAAGAATCCCATGTTGGATTATGGTTATGATATGGATTATGAAATTTGAATGGAATATGTTATGTATGAATCTTTAAAAGTTGAATTTTGCAGGTAATTAAAAGTTGAATTTTGCAGGTAATTAAAAGTTGAATTTTTCGTTGTACAAAAAAAAAATCAAAAATCCATGGATACCCGCGGATATCCGTGGGTATCTAAATACCCGTGGATTACCCGTATAGAGATACCCGCACGGATATGGGGATGGGTACGGGTACCATATTTATCCAACGGGGCGGGGACGGATATCATACTACCCGTACCCGCGGATATCCATTGACATCCCTATTCACAAGGCATGCAAAAGAGAATCACCAATGAATGCCCATTAAATCACTCTTTAAAGATTCTTAATTGAGAAAATGTTTTTTTTGAAAAAGTTAAATAGTTTAATTTTCAATGTATTAAAATATCAATTTCTATAAAATCTCACTATTTAGAGGTTGTTAAAGGGTGCATGTGGGCACTCGTTAACACTTCTCGTAATAAAAGGGTAACTTTGGTCCCCGTGAGCTTAACTCAATTGACAGGGACAAATGCATAATATATGCAGGTGCCGGAGTTTGAACCCTGGACACCCCACTTCTCCACATTTAAAATGTGTGAGCTCTATCCGTTAGACTACTTAACAAAAAAAAGGTAATTTTGTCTTCTTTTTTTTCAACCATACGATATTTCCTTTTAGCTCATTTTCAAATCTAATACAAATATGGAATTTTAATCAATTCAAATTGTTCAAACAAATTGACTTCATTTCTATATATTTTTGTTTCGATAGGGTAATCAAAAAAATTATTGTTATTATTTTAGGACCACTTTTATAAATTATAAATTTTATTGGCCAAATTTGAAAATCGAAAAATATGAGCCAACTTGCAAGTTTAAAAAATTTTGAAGGGTCAAATTGTAATTTTTGAAAATTTTGAGAGGTCACCCTTTAATTTTCACAAAAAAAGTGTCAATTTGAAAATTTTGAAAAACTTGGAGACCAACTTGCAAAATTTGAAGAAAAAAATATATAAGAAGGAAGAAATTTGAAATTTCTATCTTTTAGGTGTAGTTTAAATTTTTTTAAATCTAACTTGTACAAAACATTTCATAAATTTCCGTCATTTAGATAATTCTCCAAAATAATCATCCAAATAATGGAATTTACTTGGAAGAATTTAAATTCCCTCAAAACATTACATTACCCTAAAATATTTTTCCATCCAAACACACTCTAAATTTAACTTGGACAAAACACTCCATAAATTTTCATCATTTTAAAAGTTCTCTAAACAATGGAATTTCCTAAATTGATTCGAATTCCTTCCAAAAAATACATTACCTTAAAACATTCTCATATTCAAACACGCTCTTGTGGTAGGAGAACAATCATTCTTGGGATATGGTTTCAAGTAAGTTGGGGAGGGTATCTTGTTCTGATGAAAGAATAAGAAAGAAATATCCAAGCGAGTGAAAATGGTGATGGTGATGAAAAGAAAAGGAAAAGAAAAGCTCAAAGTTTTCTCTTGACAGATCAAAATGGAATTCAATGAAAAAGAAGGAAAATGTTAAGAGAATCAAACAAAGGAATCAACAAAAGACGAAGTGTATGGAAGAAAGAAAAAAGAGTGTGTTTGTGCATACATTGCATATATATCTTACTTACTAAAGCATAACCCCCAAGCTATTGTTGCCCTAATTTCCCCCCCTATTTTTTCCCTCCACTTTGCAAGCATTTAATTCTTCTAAGTGCTTATCCTAATCATCACTCTAATCTCAAATTCAAATTTTTCCCTCCCACAACTCTTGAAGTCTGCCGATGCATGAGAAGAGTAATCTTATTATGACATTTAATAGCTTGATATATTCCCAACATACACTACCACTTTAACGCCATATCTATTCCCAACATATACCTTCCTATATTCCATGCAATTAATACCCACCCTATTTCCCATGCATATATACATTACACTACTACATGTTCACAATGTATATGTGTGTGATGTAAACAACTTCCTTTGCTGCTCTCCTTAAAACATCACATATGTTGAAGCTTGCTTCCCTATCAGTTCAAACAAGGACGGTCATGGTGTTGAAACGTTGCTTTCCAATCATTGCTTAGCTGGTAAATGTATCATTCTTTTATTCTTAATTGCTACATTTGTTTTCTTTAATGTATATTGCAGATGAACGAATTATTTTCATGTTTGTTTGTGCTACTGTTGAATCCGAATCCACTTGTGAAATTGGACAAGATTGTGAATGCACTTCGATTGAAATATAGGACATACATTATGGAGTTTGAAGAGGATTGTGTTAGTTTCTATCCATCTCATTATTTTATGGAGTTTGAAGAGGATTGTGTTAGTTTAAAGAGGATTGTCATTTTGTTTTTTGTTTGTAATTATATTATTGAAGTTGTATGTTTAGAAATTTAGTTCTTTTGTTTATAGACTTAATTGCCAGAGAATGAAGTTGGTCAAATCTTTTTTAAGGATGGCTGGTATGCTTTAGGAGATTTCTATAAAACTGGACTGGTGCATGGATCACTCTTCATTACATATACCATATTTTTTTCGTCTTCATTTTTGAAGGGAGACATGAAGAATAAATCACATATCCTACTATAATAATCCTCTTTTGAGATTTAAATTACATTGTAGAACTATTGAATCCCAAAACTTTGATGTGCCTAGCTCTTCGAATGCTCCATTTGTGCTTACAAATATTCCCAAAAATATTTAATTTGTATGTCAAGACTTTAACTGCATCAATACTTCCTTCCATTGTAGAAAACTTTGATGTGTCAATACTTCCTTCCATAAAGATTACTATATGTTATGAAGTGTTATTTTGTGGGAAGTATTTCGTTTTTTAGTTTAAGAAATTTGTGTACGGGTTAGTTTTGGCAATGTAATTTTGGTTTATCTTTATATTAAGGTCCCAATCATTTGTTGAGCCGTTTCTACTCATTGATCATTTTTCTTACAGTGTTGTGCTACTAAATATATATATAAGAGATATTGATTAGCTTTTTGCTTCTTATACCCTTATCTATTGGAAAACAAATTTTCTGTTTATCTTATGTCCATCGAAGCTAACAATAGCTTTTTTGTTTGGATTAATAGATTTAATTACTTATATTTTGTTGCTCCATGCTCATTGAAAATCAATACATTATTACGTGTTTCTTATATCATATGCGCTTACAGTTCGTCTAAGTCATACATGCATGGTAATTTTTTTAAGTTCAATATGCAATCATTTACTGTATGTTCTTTTCAAAAAAATTGGTTACGTATATACTATAATATATACTATAAGTGTTTTTGATAGCTTGTGCGCCCGCATATCAATTTTATTTTATTTTGTGTTCTATGTAATCATTGTATATACTCTTATGCAGAATTTTTTTTCTTGGAAAGTTACACATTGAGATAGACAAGCTAGGTGCTCTATGTGCACATATTTAAATTTTTTTTTTGACGACGAAACATATTTCATTAACCAAAGGCTGACATCAAATCGAAAGCACCAACGTTAGAAATATAAGTAGGAGTTTCTTCAATTCGAACAAAATCAGAGTTGAATATAGCAAACTTTGCTAAATAGTGTGCAACTTGATTAGCAACACGCCTAATTTAAAAAAATTGCAAACTATGCAAGCCAGAGAATAAACTACCACAATCCTCAACTATGACACCTAAATCAGTATCCAGTATTTCCAATCCCATTGTCTACTGGAGGCTTCTGAAGTCTGAACATAGCTTCATATGGACTTAATCCATCGAAATTGTGAGAAACACACCCCCAAACTCTTGAGCCAACGTCAATGGACCAACCCCAAATAGAATTTTTTGTTTTTTTAAAAAAAAATAGTGCTTTTATTAAATGTAAGCTATTAAACATGTTAGCTAATGGCTTATTGTTTTTTGTTTGGGTGAGACTTAATTAATTGTTTTTGGTGCTCTATATGCATTGAATACAACACATTCTAAAGTCTTTTTATAACCTATGCGCCTACAATGTACCGAATTAATACATCCATTTTTTTGTGCTCTATGTAATCAAGGAATGCTAACAACGCTCACTTTTCAAGACTATTTTTAATACTCATTCTTTTATTGAATGAAATCAATGTATGTCCCACCACTTTGTGTGAGTTTAATTTTCAAAATGTAGACTCACAATGATTTAAACCAATAAAAAAACGTGTTCAAAAGAGATTGTTGTTACCATTAATTCTAAGTATAATCTCTTCCGTGAGAATTTCACACGAGGGAGTGTAGTGCATATTTGCACCTTTATACCTTTTTATTTTTACAATTTGAACTGCTACAATAACAAAAACGAATGGTTCCGATTTCACACGAAACAACTTTAACGGGAGAGAATCTCTTCACGTAATCATGGAATATGCTCTATAAAAAAAATATTGCTGAAATTAAAATGTTGTATGGTAAACATTAGTGAACTTGCATCGAAAATTACCATGCTTTTTCTTAAAAAAAGACACATTGAGATGGTTGATAGGGTATCTTTCAAATAGCACCTCAATATTGGTTTTGATGTTTTTTCAAAGAAATATAGTATCTTTTTTAAGCTTTTTACTCTTCCCTCCGTTTTAAAATGAGTGTCACTTTAAAAAGAAAAAAATTATTTCAAAATAAATGTCACTTTTAGTTCCAATGCAATAATAATTTTTATCAATTGTACCCTTCAATTAATAATGTAATATTAGCTTCCAAAATATTACTCTTTTCTTAATGAAAAACAAACCAATAGTTGATTAGGATGATTTGATAAAATAACATCTTTCTTTCTTTTAATTAAGGTTTTTCTTAATATATGTGTAAAAATCTTAAACGACATTCATTTTGAAACGGAGGGAGTACATATTTGAAAAAAGATACTGATAACTTATGAAAATGTGAAATATTAATGAGACTTCAAATGTCGTTTATCAATAAGTATTTTGTTATTTCACTATAATTTTTAATTACAATTAAACTTATCTTTGCATATTTTAGATGATAGGACCCGTGCACATCGCACGGGTTGGTGATCTAGTTAGAATAAATGCTCTCTTGTTCATGGATTAAAAAACTTTGGCGGGATTAAAAAACATATGTTCCACTAGGCTTTTAATATAAAACATCTTTACGACTATCATTAACGTCCCAAATTGCCTCCTTCAATAAGGCACCGAATGTAATCAACGTAGTTGATTTTGGCGATAACTGAGACGAGTTGGTCATAATTATTTTTCTTCTATACAACTCTTATGCCCTGAAGGAAAGGAAATCAATGGTCTTTTCACTAAATTTGTGATCAGTCTCAATTTGTTGGGAGTAATTTGGTAAATGATAGTGTAGATACATGTAATCAAGGAAAAGTTGCAACACACTTTGTTGCGGGAGCTTGTATCCAAGGTTTATCATTTGAGTTTCAACCACTAGGTCGTATGGAGGACATCTTCTTGTGACATCAAGATCAAAATTAGTATGAACTCTAACTAAAATTGTTGAGTTGGTGTTACTGCATGTTCATACTAACTTTGTTGCGGAGTAAAGTGTGTTACCCACTAGGTTTATCATTTTACATGCATCTTCTATAACTTTACGAATCTGGTACGGAAGAGCATTTCCACCATATGAAATACCAATAACGCCTTCATCATCATTTTTCGGTCTCTTTAGAAACACATATTCCAAATATGATATGCTATATGGAATCACACAACACTCTTTTAATCAAACCGACGGTAACCTTGTCGTTCGAAGTAACACTTACTCTTAGTGTTTTTCTTCATGTACCCAATGTTTTACTTAGTGTTGTTTTTTGCCTTCTACAATTTGCAGCATTGCAGATGTAGAACTCGCAAGTGTGAGCAACAACAAGCGAGACATGATATGAAATTTTTGGAATTTATAAGATCAGACTTAGTGAAGATAAGATCATTACCACTCTTTTCCTTTCCAGTGCAAAAGAATTGTATAGAAGGATATTTTTGGCCCAGGAAACTCATCTCGGTCATCCCAAAAATTGACAATGTCAACGACATTTGATCCCTCATTGAATGTGGTGATTTGGACACTGTCAGATGATAGTTGTAATGACGCCCCATCCTGCAGTTTGTAGGGACTAAGCGAATTACTTTTAAATCCCGCTAGCGTTCTTAACATTAAGAACGTTGATAGGATTAAAAAGCACCTGTTCCACCAAGTCACTATCAACTGCCACATGAGACATTATTACGACTATCAGCAATGTCCCATATTGCAGACTTCAACGAGGAAACAATTGTTTTTTTTTTTTGAGGCCAACCCAAGTGGGTTATGAGGAAACAAATGTTATCAACGTTTATTTCTACGACGAGTGGGACAAGTTTCCCCTGACCAATTTTTATTTCTTCTACATAACTCTTATGTGCCCAGGAAAAGAAAGTTGTGGTCTTTTCATTGAGTTTGTGATCTGCCTTAATCTGTTGCAGGCAATTGGGTAAATGATAATTTAGATGCATGTATTCGAGGAAAAGTTACAACAGGCTTTCTTATGGGAGCTTGTATTAAAGTTTTATCATATGGTTTCCAACCACTAAATTGTGTGGAGGACATCTTATGGCACCAGAATTAAAATTAGTATGAACTCTAACTAGATAGATTTTTTCACCCAAGTGGAAATTGCGGAGTTTGAGTGGAACTACAAAAGAAACATTTCTACCATATGAAATGCCAATAATGGCTTTGTCATCATTTTCGGTCTCTTCTACGGAACCACACAACACTCTTTCAATCGAACCGACGGTAACCTTGCCGTTCGAAGTAACCCTTGCCCTCGTGTTTTTCTCTCCATGTACCGAATGTTTTACATAGTGTTGTTTAGGCCTTCTACAATTTGCAACATTGCAAATGTAGAACTCGCCGGTGTTAGCAACAGGAAGCCAAGACATGATATGAAATACAAATTGTTTGGAATTTATAAATTTGAATTTTTGTTATAATGCGTGAATTAATCAAGTATTGTGTAAGTAATTGAGTACAAAAATGCGCGACGAGCTTGCGTGAGAAAAAGAGCGTGCTTTGCGTGAGGAGTTAACTGCCGCTGGCTTATAACTAAAAAATACGTCGGCAGTTAACTGCCCTTGGGTTTTTTGGTCATTTACTTGTGTTACTAAGACACAATGAATGTCAAAAAAGCAATCTTCAAAATGGAATTGGTTGTTTTGTTTTGTTTTGGCTTCCCTTCCCCCTGTTTATTTTATAGACTCTAATAAGGAAAAGAGGGGGTGCATTTTTAATTGCTTGTATTCTTGATGAAAACTTTAATAATATTTTGGTAAATAAAGCAGAATACAAGCAAGTGAAGATAAAGGAAAGCTCAAAATGGATAAAAGAAAAAGCTACTACTAAAGAGAAGCTGAAATGAAGTTGAAAATAGGGGAATCCAATGAAGTGTACTGTCACCAACGTTTTCTGTTTAATTTTGTTTTGTAAACGAATTTATCACTGTGGTAAATTAATTTATTTTGCAGTCAAAGATGATTGATATAAATCAAAAGAAAGATTTTTTTAAAAAAAAAATAAATTATGAAGACATTAAAAATGATTATAATTATAGTAAAAATTAACGAATTAATACCTATTTTTTCTAGATTTTTTTAGAGAATACTTTGCACACGGAAATTTGGAGTAACAAAAAATTGAGAACGATTGCTCACCTCAAGAGAAAAGGGAAGATTACATTTTACAATCATATCATCTAATAGATATTATTTAAAATATTAACTTCTTTTTTTCAAATGAAAGAGATATAGTTACTAACCTACATTTTCATGATTTATGGTGGGTGTAAATTAGTTTTGATGAAGCCTATTTTTTCCGCATAATGGGTGTTATATTGAGTGCCATTTTCTTAGTGAAATGACATTAATGGGAGTACTAGGGTTAACCTCTTTGCAAGCACATCAAATGGTTATTCCGCATAAGTAAAATTAGAGTTTCCATTCACCTTACATATAATAAACAAAGACCATGAAATGGTTTTGATGCAATTCACAACCCTTTGAATGTCTCAATGTCTACCTTTAAAGATAATAACATTTCTCATGTTCCATATACTCCAAGTAGTGGCAAGCCAGGTTAATTCTTTTATTTTCTTACCATTCTTGCCTTTAAACATTTAGTTAAATACCAAGTCTTGTCGACTTAGAGAACAAGTAACTAGGAGAATCTAGGAGATGAGAATTCTAGTTAAAGTAGAAAATGTGTTAAAAGAGATGAATGCAAGATCAAGAGTATTTTTAGCAAATCACACTTATCATATCATTATTCAAAGGTGACCGTGATAAGGCCACACATACATTGTTTTATTGCCATGATAAAAATATCGATATGCACGAACTATGTAGAATACCAATTTAATTGTTGAAGATTGATTAGCAAATATAGCGAATTATGGTGGAATAAGTTTAATTTTGGTGGACAATATGCAATAGTAAAATGTTAGGTCGAAGTTTAGGATCTATTGCAACAATTGAACCTTATCACAAATCCTTTCCTTTCATATTGTAAAATCAAGTTTTCAAAGATGACATGTACTTTAATAATCTATGATTTCTTTCGGAGATACATAAAAATGCCTTGAATCAACAAGTCCTTTTATTATGGGAGGATCATTGTTAATTCCCATTAAGCACATTCATCCTAAAGCATCTCAAAAGAATCTAAGCTATTCTCATGTGTCGATTCTTTTGTTCAATCTTGTAAGTCGGATATTAATCTTCACTTTCGTTAATCAATCAATATCTAAAATTATGTAAATTTATAGTTCATATCTTTACAATAAGTAACACCACCAAGATTGAATTGAAAACTTAAGATTATAATAATAATTGGAGAAGTTTGGGTTTAGAGAGATTCAATTGTTGGATTTCACCTAAATCCCAAGATCACTAAGCTCTATTCACTCGTGGCCGTAGAAAACATGAAAAAATAATAATCATAGTAAAAAAAGTAATAATCATAGTAAAGAAGAAAAGTGGAAAAACCTTGATTGAAGTTGAAGTTCCCAAATTGCAATCACAAGAAAAGCATTACATTTAGGAATTCTTAAGTTTTACGAGTGAAATATGATGCTAAAACAAGTATTGCACCATTCTTGATCACCATCTCAATAAGATATATCTTGTAATGCTTAAAATTCATCACTTTTAGCTTAATATCTTCACTTGGCTCCACAATCATTCCTATAGAAAGATGAAAAACAAACAAAAGCTAGTAACTTTATTCTAAAACACATAACCACTTCCTCCAAAAAAAAAAAAAAATTTAA
>Ga0228711_1009927_pt1 | contig 12709 bp, 5 predicted proteins | sample MedpolnodulmetaG_2_FD_177996 | JGI IMG/M metagenome (GOLD analysis project Ga0228711, IMG submission 177996) | Root nodule microbial communities from Medicago polymorpha collected in Santa Monica, California, United States - brown nodules | ecosystem: Host-associated > Plants > Roots > Nodule...
GATGCTTAGAAGTTTGATAAATGGGAAGTTTGAACTTGTGCCTCGATGTCCCTTGATTCGAAACATGATATGTGAACCTATTTGGGTTTGTATTCGGTAAAATGAATGTTTTGAAAATGACCCTTGTGGCGAAAATGAGATTTTGGCCTATATGCTTACAAGTTTGATAAATGGGAAGGTTGAACTTGTCCCTTGATTTAAAATATGATATGTGAACCAATTTGGTTTTGTATTTGGTAAACTGAGAGTATTAGAATGACCCTAGTCGGGACAATGAGATTGTAGCCAACATGGTTATAAGTTTGATAAATATGAAGGTTGAACTTTTCCCTTGATGTCCCTGGATGTGAAACATGATATGTGAACCAATTTGGTTTTGAATTCGGTAAAATGAAAGTATTGGATTAACCCTTGTCGCGTAAATGAGATTTTAGTTTATATGGTTACAAGTTTGATAAATTGGATGGTTGAACTTGTCCCTTGATTAAACATGATATGTGAAACTATTTTCTTTTAAACTCGGTAAAATGAAAGTCTTGAAAAGACTCTTGACGCGAAAATGAGATTTTGGCCTAGATGTTTAGAAGTTTGATAAATGAGAAGTTTGAACTTGTGCCCCGATGTCCCTTGATTTGAAATATGATATGTGAACCTATTTGGTTTTGTATTAGGTAAAATGTATTGAAAATGACCCTTCTCGAAAATGAGATTTTGGCCTATATGCTAACAAGATTGATAAATAGGAAGGTTCTCACAAGTTTGATAAATAGGAAGGTTGAACTTGTCCCTTGATTTAAAATATCATATGTGAATCTATTTGGTTTTGTATTTGGTAAAGTGTGAGTGAATGAATGACCTTTGTCGGGAATATTATATTTTAACCTATATGGTTACAAGTTTGATAAATTTGAAGGTTGAACACATGCCTTGATCCGAAACATGATAATTGAACCTATATGGTTTTAAATTCGGTAAAATGAAAATAGTGAAACGACCCTTGACGCGAAAATTAGATTTTGGCCTAGATGCTTAGAAGTTTGATAAAAGGGAAGTTTGAACTTGTGCCTCAATGTCCCTTGATGCGAAACATGATATGTGAACCTATTTGGGTTTGTATTCGGTAAAATGAATGTATTGAAAATGACCCTTGTCGCGAAAATGAGATTTTGGCCTATATGCTTACAAGTTTTATAAATGGGAAGGTTGAACTTGTCCCTTGATTTAAAATATGATATGTGAACCTATTTGATTTTGTATTTGGTAAAATGAGAGTATTAGAATGACCCTTGTCGCGACAATGAGATTGTAGCCAACATGGTTATAAGTTTGATAAATATGAAGGTTGAATTTTCCCTCGATGTCCCTTGATGTGAAACATGATATGTGAACCAATTTAGTTTTGAATTCGGTGAAATGAAAGTATTGGATTAACCCTTGTCGCGTAAATGAGATTTTAGTTTATATGGTTAAAAGTTTGATAAATTGGATGGTTGAACTTGTCCCTTGATTAAACATGATATGTGAAACTATTTTCTTTTAAATTCGGTAAAATGAAAGTTTTGAAAAGACTCTTGACGAGAAAATGAGATTTTGGCCTAGATGTTTATAAGTTTGATAAATGGGAAGTTTGAACTTGTGCCCCGATGTCCCTTGATCTGAAATATGATATGTGAACCTATTTGGTTTTGTATTAAGTAAAATGTATTGAAAATGACCTTTCGCGAAAATGAGATTTTGGCCTATATGCTCAAATGTTTGATAAATAGGAAGGTTGAACTTGTCCCTTGATTTAAAATATCATATGTGAACCTATTTGGTAAAGTGAGAGTGAATGAATGACCATTGTCGTGAAAATTATATTTTAACCTATATGGTTACAAGATTGATAACTATGAAGGTTGAACTCATGCCTTGATGCGAAACATGATATTTGAACCTATATGGTTGTAAATTCCGTAGAATGAAAATAGTGAAATGACCCTTGACACGAAAATGAGATTTTGGCCTAGATGCTTAGCAGTTTGATAAATGAGAAGTTTGAACTTGTGCCTCGATGCCCCTTGATGCGAAACATGATATGTGAACCTATTTGGGTTTGTATTCGGTAAAATGAATGTTTTGCAAATGACCCTTGTCGCGAAAGTGAGATTTTGGCCTATATGCTCACAAGTTTGATAAATAGGAAGGTTGAAATTGTCCCTTGATTTAAAATATCATATGTGAATCTATTTGGTTTTGTATTTGGTAAAGTGAGAGTGAATGAATGACCTTTGTCGTGAAAATTATATTTTAACCTATATGGTTACAAGTTTGATAAATATGAAGGTTGAACTCATGCCTTGATGCGAAACATGATATTTGAACCTATGTGGTTGTAAATTCCGTAAAATGAAATTAGTGAAATGACCCTTGACGCGAAAATGAGATTTTGGCCTAGATGCTTAGAAGTTTGATAAATGGGAAGTTTGAAACTGTGCCTCGATGTCCCTTGATGTGAAGCATGATATGTGAACCTATTTGGTTTTGTATTAGGTAAAATGTATTGAAAATGACCTTTTCGCGAAAATGAGATTTTGGCCTATATGCTTACAAGTTTGATAAATGGGAAGGTTGAACTTGTCCCTTGATGTAAAATATGATATGTGAACCTATTTGGTTTTGTATTTGGTAAAGTGAGAGTGAATGTATGACCTTTGTCGTGAAAATTATGTTTTAGCCTATATGGTTACAAGTTTGATAAATATGAAGGTTGAACTCATCCCTTGATCCGAAACATGATATTTGAACCTATATAGTTTTAAATTCGGTAAAATGAAAATAGTGAAACGATCCTTGACGCGAAAATGAGATTTTGGCCTTGATGCTTAGAAGTTTGATAAATGGGAAGTTTGAACTTGTGCCTCGATGTCCCTTGATTCGAAACATGATATGTGAACCTATTTGGGTTTGTATTCGGTAAAATGAATGTTTTGAAAATGACCCTTGTGGCGAAAATGAGATTTTGGCCTATATGCTTACAAGTTTGATAAATGGGAAGGTTGAACTTGTCCCTTGATTTAAAATATGATATGTGAACCAATTTGGTTTTGTATTTGGTAAACTGAGAGTATTAGAATGACCCTAGTCGCGACAATGAGTTTGTAGCCAACATGGTTATAAGTTTGATAAATATGAAGGTTGAACTTTTCCCTCGATGTCCCTTGATGTGAAACATGATATGTGAACCAATTTGGTTTTTTATTCGGTAAAATGAAAGTATTTGATTAACCCTTGTCGCGTAAATGAGATTTAAGTTTATATGGTTACAAGTTTGATAAATTGGATGGTTGAACTTGCCCCTTGATTAAACATGATATGTGAAACTATTTTCTTTTAAACTCGGTAAAATGAAAGTCTTGAAAAGACTCTTGACGCGAAAATGTGATTTTGGCCTAGATGTTTAGAAGTTTGATAAATGGGAAGTTTGAACTTGTGCCCCGATGTCCCTTGATCTGAAATATGATATGTGAACCTATTTGGTTTTGTATTAAGTAAAATGTATTGAAAATGACCCTTCGCGAAAATGAGATTTTGCGCTCAAATGTTTGATAAATAGGAAGGTTGAACTTGTCCCTTGATTTAAAATATCATATGTGAACCTATTTGGTAAAGTGAGAGTGAATGAATGACCTTTGTCGTGAAAATTATATTTTAACCTATATGGTTACAAGTTTGATAAATATGAAGGTTGAACTTATCCCTTGATGCGAAACATGATATTTAAACCTATGTGGTTATAAATTCGGTAAAATGAAAATAGTGAAATGACCCTTGACGCGAAAATGAGATTTTGGTTTAGATGCTTAGAAGTTTGATAAATGGGAAGTTTGATAAATGGGAAGTTTGATCTTGTGCCTCGATATCCCTTGATTTGAAAGATGATATGTGAACTTATTTGGTTTTGTATTAGGTAAAATGTATTGAAAATGACGCTTTCGCGAAAATGAGATTTTGGCCTATATGCTCACAAGTTTGATAAAAGGGAAGGTTGAACTTGTCCCTTGACTTAAAATATCATATGTGAACCTATTTGGTTTTATATTTGGTAAAGTGAGAGTGAATGAATGACCTTTGTCGTGAAAATTATATTTTAACCTATATGGTTACAAGTTTGATAAATATGTAGGTTGAACTCATGCCTTAATTCGAAATATGATATTTGAACCTATGTGGTTGTAAATTCCGTAAAATGAAAATAGTGAAATGACCCTTGACGCGAAAATGAGATTTTGGCCTAGATGGTTAGAAGTTTGATAAATGGGAAGTTTGAACTTGTGCCTCCATGTCCCTTGATGTGAAGCATGATATGGGAACCTATTTGGTTTTGTATTAGGTAAAATGTATTGAAAATGACCTTTTCCCGAAAATGAGATTTTAGCCTATATGCTTACAAGATTGATAAATGGGAAGGTTGAACTTGTCCCTTGATTTAAAATATGATATGTGAACCTATTTGGTTTTGTATTTGGTAAAGTGAGAGTGAATGAGTGACCTTTGTCGTGAAAATTATGTTTTAGCCTATATGGTTACAAGTTTGATAAATATGAAGGTTGAACTTATCCCTTGATCCGAAACATGATATTTGAACCTATATGGTTTTAAATTCGGTAAAATGAAAATAGTGAAACGACCTTTGACCCGAAAATAAGATTTTGGCCTAGATGCTTAGAAGTTTGAACTTGTGCCTCGATGTCCCTTGATGCGAAACATGATATGTGAACCTATTTGGGTTTGTATTCGGTAAAATGAATGTATTGAAAATGACCATTGTCGCGAAAATGAGATTTTGGCCTATATGCATACAAGTTTGATAAAGGAGAAGGTTGAACTTGTCCCTTGATTTAAAATATGATATGTGAACCTATTTGGTTTTGTATTTGGTAAAATGAGAGTATTAGAATGACTCTTGTCGCGACAATGAGATTGTAGCCAACATGGTTATAAGTTTGATAAATATGAAGGTTGAACTTTTCCCTCGATGTCCCTTGATGTGAAACACGATATGTGAACTAATTTGGTTTTGAATTCGGTAAAATGAAAGTATTGGATTAACCCTTGTCGCGTTAATGAGATTTTAGTTTATATGGTTACAGGTTTGATAAATTGGATGGTTGAACTTGTCCCTTGATTAAACATGATATGTGAAACTATTTTCTTTTAAATTCGGTAAAATGAAAGTCTTGAAAAGAGTCTTGACGCGAAAATGAGATTTTTGCCTAGATGCTTAGAAGTTTGATAAATGGGAAGTTTTAACTTGTGCCTCGATGTCCCTTGATCTGAAATATGATATGTGAACTTATTTTTTGGTTTTGTATTAGGTAAAATGTATTGAAATTGACGCTGTCGCAAAAATGAGATTTTGGCCTATGTGCTCACAAGTTTGATAAATGGGAAGGTTGAACTTGTCCCTTGATTTAAAATATCATATGTGAACCTATTTGGTTTTGTATTTGGTAAAGTGAGAGTGAATGAATGACCTTTGTCGTGAAAATTATATTTTAACCTATATGGTTACAAGTTTGATAAATATGAAGGTTGAACTCATGCCTTGATGCGAAACATGATATTTGAACCTATGTGGTTGTAAATTCCGTAAAATGAAAATAGTGAAATGACCCTTGACGCGAAAATGAGATGTTGGCCTAGATGCTTAGAAGTTTGATAAATGGGAAGTTTGAAACTGTGCCTCGATGTCCCTTGATGTGAAGCATGATATGTGAACCTATTTGGTTTTGTATTAGGTAAAATGTATTGAAAATGTCCTTTTCGCGAAAATGAGATATTGGCCTATATGCTTACAAGTTTGATAAATGGGAAGGTTGAACTTGTCCCTTGATTTAAAATATGATATGTGAACCTATTTGGTTTTGTATTTGGTAAAGTGAGAGTGAATGAATGACCTTTGTCGTGAAAATTATATTTTAACCTATATGGTTACAAGTTTGATAAATATGAAGGTTGAACTCATGCCTTGATGCGAAACATGATATTTGAACCTATATAGTTTTAAATTCGGTAAAATGAAATTAGTGAAACGATCCTTGACGCGAAAATGAGATTTTGGCCTAGATGCTTAGAAGTTTGATAAATGGGAAGTTTGAACTTGTGCCTCGATGTCCCTTGATTCGAAACATGATATGTGAACCTATTTGGGTTTGTATTCGGTAAAATGAATGTTTTGAAAATGACCCTTGTGGCGAAAATGAGATTTTGGCCTATATGCTTACAAGTTTGATAAATGGGAAGGTTGAACTTGTCCCTTGATTTAAAATATGATATATGAACCAATTTGGTTTTGTATTTGGTAAACTGAGAGTATTAGAATGACCCTAGTCGCGACAATGAGATTGTAGCCAACATGGTTAGAAGTTTGATAAATATGAAGGTTGAACTTTTCCCTCGATGTCCCTTGATGTGAAACATGATATGTGAACCAATTTGGTTTTGAATTCGGTAAAATGAAAGTATTGGATTAACCCTTGTCGCGTAAATGAGATTTTAGTTTATATGGTTACAGGTTTGATAAATTGGATGGTTGAACTTGCCCCTTGATTAAACATGATATGTGAAACTATTTTCTTTTAAATCGGTAAAATGAAAGTCTTGAAAAGACTCTTGACGCGAAAATGAGATTTTGGCCTAGATGTTTAGAAGTTTGATAAATGGGGAGTTTGAACTTGTGCCCCGATGTCCCTTGATCTGAAATATGATATGTGAACCTATTTGGTTTTGTATTAGGTAAAATGTATTGAAAATGACCCTTCGCGAAAATGAGATTTTGGCCTATATGCTCACAAGTTTGATAAATAGGAAGGTTGAACTTGTCCCTTGATTTAAAATATCATATGTGAATCTATTTGGTTTTGTATTTGGTAAAGTGAGAGTGAATGAATGACCTTTGTCGGGAATATTATATTTTAACCTATATGATTACAAGTTTGATAAATTTGAAGGTTGAACACATTCCTTGATCCGAAACATGATATTTGAACCTATATGGTTTTAAATTCGGTAAAATGAAAATAGTGAAACGACCCTTGACGCGAAAATGAGATTTTGGCCTAGATGCTTAGAAGTTTGATAAATGGAAAGTTTGAACTTGTGCCTCAATGTCCCTTGATGCGAAACATGATATGTGAACCTATTTGGGTTTGTATTCGGTAAAATGAATGTATTGAAAATGACCCTTGTCGCGAAAATGAGATTTTGGCCTATATGCTTACAAGTTTTATAAATGGGAAGGTTGAACTTGTCCCTTGATTTAAAATATGATATGTGAACCTATTTGGTTTTGTATTTGGTAAAATGAGAGTATTAGAATGACCCTTGTCGCGACAATGAGATTGTAGCCAACATGAGTATAAGTTTGATAAATATGAAGGTTGAACTTTTCCCTCGATGTCCCTTGATGTGAAACATGATATGTAAACCAATTTAGTTTTGAATTCGGTAAAATGAAAGTATTGGATTAACCCTTGTCGCGGAAATGAGATTTTAGTTTATATGGTTAAAAGTTTGATAAATTGGATGGTTGAACTTGTCCCTTGATTAAACATGATATGTGAAACTATTTTCTTTTAAATTCGGTAAAATGAAAGTCTTGAAAAGACTCTTGACGCGAAAATGAAATTTTGGCCTAGATGTTTAGTAGTTTGATAAATGGGAAGTTTGAACTTGTGCCCCGATGTCCCGTGATCTGAAATATGATATGTGAACCTATTTGGTTTTGTATTAGGTAAAATGTATTGAAAATGACCCTTCGCGAAAATGTGATATTGGCCTATATGCTCAAATGTTTGATAAATAGGAAGGTTGAACTTGTCCCTTGATTTAAAATAGCATATGTGAACCTATTTGGTAAAGTGAGAGTGAATGAATGACCATTGTCGTGAAAATTATATTTTAACCTATATTGTTACAAGTTTGATAATTATGAAGGTTGAACTCATGCCTTGATGCGAAACATGATATTTGAATCTATGTGGTTGTAAATTCCGTAAAATGAAAATAGTGAAACAACCCTTGACGCGAAAATGAGATTTTGGCCTAGATGCTTAGAAGTTTGATAAATGGGAAGTTTGAACTTGTGCCTCGATGTCCCTTGATGCGAAACATGATATGTGAACCTATTTGGGTTTGTATTCGGTAAAATGAATGTTTTGAAAATGACCCTTGTGGCGAAAATGAGATTTTGCCCTATATGCTTACAAGTTTGATAAATGGGAAGGTTGAACTTGTCCCTTGATTTAAAATATGATATGTGAACCAATTTGGTTTTGTATTTGGTAAACTGAGAGTATTAGAATGACCCTAGTCGCGACAATGAGATTGTAGCCAACATGGTTATAAGTTTGATAAATATGAAGGTTGAACTTTTCCCTCGATGTCCCTTGATGTGAAACATGATATGTGAACCAATTTGGTTTTGAATTCGGTAAAATGAAAGAATTGGATTAACCCTTGTCGCGTAAATGAGATTTTGGTTTATATGGTTACAAGTTTGATAAATTGGATGGTTGAATTAGTCCCTTGATTAAACATAATATGTGAAACTATTTTCTTTTAAACTCGATAAAATGAAAGTCTTGAAAAGACTCTTGACGCGAAAATGAGATTTTGGCCTAGATGTTTAGAAGTTTGATAAATGGGAAGTTTGAACTTGTGCCCTGATGTCCCTTATTCTGAAATATGATATGTGAACCTATTTGGTTTTGTATTAGGTAAAATGTATTGAAAATGACCCTTCGCGAAAATTAGATTTTGGCCTATATGCTCACAAGTTTGATAAATAGGAAGGTTGAACTTGTCCCTTGATTTAAAATATCATATGTGAACCTATTTGGTTTTGTATTTGGTAAAGTGAGAGGGAATGAATGACCTTTGTCGTGAAAATTATATTTTAACCTATATGGTTACAAGATTGATAAATATGAAGGTTGAACTCATGCCTTGATGCGAAACATGATATTTGAACCAATATGGTTGTAAATTCCGTAAAATGAAAATAGTGAAATGACCCTTGACACGAAAATGAGATTTTGGCCTAGATGCTTAGAAGTTTGATAAATGGGAAGTTTGAATTTGTGCCTCGATGTCCCTGGATGCGAAACATGATATGTGAACCTATTTGGGTTTGTATTCGGTAAAATGAATGTTTTGCAAATGACCCTTGTCGCGAAAGTGAGATTTTGGCCTATATGCTTACAAGTTTGATAAATGGGAAGGTTGAACTTGTCCCTTGATTTAAAATATGATATGTGAACCTATTTGGTTTTGTATTTGGTAAAATGAGAGTATTAGAATGACCCTTGTCGCGACTATGCGATTGTAGCCAACGTGGTTATAAGTTTGATAAATATGAAAGTTGAACTTTTCCCTCGATGTCCCTTGATGTGAAACGTGAAATGTGAACCAATTTGGTTTTGAATTCGGTAAAATGAAAGTATTGGATTAACCCTTGTCGCGTAAATGAGATTTTTTTTTATATGGTTACAAGTTTGATAAATTGGATGGTTGAACTAATCCCTTGATTAAACATGATATGTGAAACTATTTTCTTTTAAACTCGGTAAAATGAAAGTCTTGAAAAGACTCCTGACGTGAAAATGAGATTTTTGGCCTAGATGCTTAGAAGTTTGATAAATGGGAAGTTTTAACTTGTGCCTCGATGTCCCTTGATCTGAAATAAGATATGTGAAACCTATTTGGTTTTGTATTAGGTAAAATGTATTGAAAATGACCTTTTCGCGAAATTGAGATTTTGGCCTATATGCTTACAAGTTTGATAAATGGGAAGGTTGAACTTGTCCCTTGATTTAAAATATGATATGTGAACCTATTTGGTTTTGTATTTGGTAAAGTGAGAGTGAATAAATGACCTTTGCCGTGAAAATCAGGTTTTAGCCTATATGGTTACAAGTTTGATAAATATGAAGGTTGAACTCATCCCTTGATCCGAAACATGATATTTGAACCTATATGGTTTTAAATTCGGTAAAATGAAAATTGTGAAACGACCCTTGACGCGAAAATGAGATTTTGGCCTAGATGCTTAGAAGTTTGATAAATGGGAAGTTTGAACTTGTGCCTCGATGTTCCTTGATGCGAAACATTATATGTGAACCTATTTGGGTTTGTATTTGGTAAAATGAATGTATTAAAAATGACCCTTGTCGCAAAAATTAGATTTTGGCTTATATGCTTACAAGTTTGATAAATGGGAAGGATGAACTTGTCCCTTGATTTAAAATATGATATGTGAACCTATTTGGTTTTGTATTTGGTAAAATGAGAGTATTAGAATGACCCTTGTCGCGACAATGAGATTGTAGCCAACATGGTTCCAAGATTGATAAATATGAAGGTTGAATTTTCCCTCGATGTCCCTTGATGCGAAACATGATATGTGAATCTATTTGGTTTTGTATTCGGTAAAATGAAAGTATTGGATTAACCCTTGTTGCGAAAATGAGATTTAAGTGTATATGGTTACAAGTTTGATAAATGGGATGGTTGAACTTGTCCCTTGATTAAACATGATATGTGAAACTATTTTCTTTTAAATTTCGTAAAATGAAAGTCTTGAAAAGACTCTTGACGCGAAAACTAGATTTTGGCCTAGATGCTTAGAAGTTTGATAAATGGGAAGTTTGAACTTGTGCCTCGACGTCCCTTGATGTGAAACATGATATGTGAACTTATTTGGTTTTGTATTCGGTAAAATGTATTTAAAATGACCCTTTCGGGAAAATGAGATTTTGGCCTATATGCTTACAAGTTTGATAAGTGGGAAGGTTGAACTTGTCCCTTGACTTAAAATATGATATGTGAACCTATTTGGTTTTGTATTTGGTAAAATGAGAGTATTAGAATGACCCTTGTCGGGACAATGAGATTGTAGCCAACATGGTTACAAGTTTGATAAATATGAAGGTTGAATTTTCCCTCGATGTCCCTTGATGTGAAACATGATATGTGAATCTATTTGGTTTTGTATTCGGTAAAATGAAAGTATGGGATTAACCCTTGTCGCGAAAATGAGATTTAAGTGTATATGGTTACAAGTTTGATAAATGGGATGGTTGAACTTGTCCCTTGATTAAACATGATGTCTATTTTCTTTTAAATTTCGTAAAATGAAAGTCTTGAAAAGACTCTTGACGCGAAAAATGAGATTTTGGCCTAGATGCTTAGAAGTTTGATTAATGGGAAGTTTGAACTTGTGCCTCGACGTCCCTTGATGTGAAACATGATATGTCAACTTATTTGGTTTTGTATTCGGTAAAATGTATTTAAAATGACCCTTTTGCGAAAATGAGATTTTGGCCTATATGCTTACAAGTTTGATAAATGGGAAGGTTGAACTTATCCCTTGACTTAAAATATGATATGTGAAGCTATTTGGTTTTGTATTTGGTAAAATGAGAGTATTAGAATGACCCTTGTCGCGACAATGAGATTGTAGCCAACATGGTTACAAGTTTGATAAATATGAAGGTTGAATTTTCCCTCGATGACCCTTGATGCGAAACATGATATGTGAATCTATTTGGTTTTGTATTCTGTAAAATGAAAGTATTGGATTAACCCTTGTCGTGAAAATGAGATTTAAGTGTATATGGTTACAAGTTTGATAAATGGGATGGTTGAACTTGTCCCTTGATTAAACATGATATCTATTTTCTTTTAAATTTCGTAAAATGAAAGTCTTGAAAAGACTCTTGACGCGAAAATGAGATTTTGGCCTAGATGCTTAGAAGTTTGATAAACGGGAAGTTTGAACTTGTGCCTCGACGTCCCTTGATGTGAAACATGATATGTTAACTTATTTGGTTTTGTATTCGGTAAAATGTATTTAAAATGACCCTTTTGCGAAAATGAGATTTTGGCCTATATGCTAACAAGTTTGATAAATGGGAAGGTTGAACTTATCCCTTGACTTAAAATATGATATGTGAACCTATTTGGTTTTGTATTTGGTAAAATGAGAGTATTAGAATGACCCTTGTCGCGACAATGAGATTGTAGCCAACATGGTTACAAGTTTGATAAATATGAAGGTTGAATTTTCCCTTGATGTCCCTTGATGCGAAACATGATATATGAATCTATTTGGTTTTGTATTCTGTAAAATGAAAGTATTGGATTAACCCTTGTCGCGAAAATGAGATTTAAGTGTATATGGTTACAAGTTTGATAAATGGGATGGTTGAGCTTGTCCCTTGATTAAACATGATATCTATTTTCTTTTAAATTTCGTAAAATGAAAGTCTTGAAAAGACTCTTGACGCGAAAATGAGATTTTGGCATAGATGCTTAGAAGTTTGATAAATGGGAAGTTTGAACTTGTGCCTCGACTTCCCTTGATGTGAAACATGATATGTGAACTTATTTGGTTTTGTATTCGGTAAAATGTATTTAAAATGACCCTTTCGCGAAAATGAGATTTTGGCCTATATGCTTACAAGTTTGATAAATGGGAAGGTTGAACTTGTCCCTTGACTTAAAATATGATATGTGAACCTATTTGGTTTTGTATTTGGTAAAATGAGAGTATTAGAATGACCCTTGTTGTAACGCCCGTTTATTTTATTTTTGGTAGAGTTTAGAGTCCTATTTAATTGATTTTAATATGAATTATGTTGATTGGTGTTGATTTTTGGTGTGCTAT
>Ga0228711_1009929_pt1 | contig 12705 bp, 8 predicted proteins | sample MedpolnodulmetaG_2_FD_177996 | JGI IMG/M metagenome (GOLD analysis project Ga0228711, IMG submission 177996) | Root nodule microbial communities from Medicago polymorpha collected in Santa Monica, California, United States - brown nodules | ecosystem: Host-associated > Plants > Roots > Nodule...
CACTTTCAAACCACACTTCATTCTCAAAATTCCAATGGCTGATGTAACCTATCTCCGTCGTCACCACCACCACGAACCCGACGATGACCAAACCCTAATCCCTTTACCTTATTGGCCTTCCACTTCCGATCTCGACTTTGATTTCGATCTTTACTCTTCCGATCCTGAATTCCCATCCAATCACAACCACCGCTTTTCTCGCGAGAATTTCGTCATGGATCTCTTCCAACAACGCGTTGAACAATCTCAAATTACTAATCACACCGATCCAATTCATCAATCGTTAAACGACTCCGTTTTCGACAGTTTAAGTTTCGATTTAGGGTTCAATCCTTCCGACCTTCATCTCGATCTCAATATCGCCGCTGAAGAAGACGATGATGATTTTCCTGATATAACGATTTCTAGATCTGATCCAATTAACGGTTTACCTATTGTTGAGATTGATTCGGATTCTGAATGTGAAGAAGTTGATGGAAATGGAAACGGAGACAACGTGTTTTGTGGAATCTGTATGCATTCTGATGCTGATGAAGATGATTTTAGCAATGTAATTGAGGAAGAAGAAATTGGGAGTTTTCCTCTTCGTTGGGATTCGCTTCATTTGGAGGATGATCCTCAAATTTACGAGGATTTTGAGTGGGAGGAAGTTGATGGTGGTGGCTTTGATGATAGGGAAATTCTTGGTTTGATGTTTGCTGGTGATGATGACGATAACAATAACAATAGGTCTGTTAATGCTGGTCGTGCTCGCGGTACTTTGTTTATTGAACAAGAAGAAGAAGAACACGAGGAAGAAGATGGGGAAGAGGTTACTATGTTGAGGGTTGATGGAGAAGAGGTTAATATGATGAGGGTTGGTGGAGGAACGGAGAATCTTGATTGGCAAGTTTTGTTGAATTCCGCGAGTCCTGAAACTTATCATGTGATTTCAGAGCCTGATTTTGGGGATAATGATGATTACATTTACACTGCGGAGTATGAGATGATGTTTGGTCAATTCGCGGATAATGTGAATTCGTTTACCAGTAAGCCACCGGCTTCCGTAGCGTTTGTTGAGAATATTCTGTCAGTGGTTGTGACTAAAGAGGACGTGGATAACAATAATGCGCTGTGTGCGGTTTGTAAAGATGAATTTGCTGTTGCAGAAGAGGTGAAGTTGTTGCCGTGTTCTCATCGATATCATGGTGATTGCATAATGCCTTGGTTGGGGATTAGGAATACTTGTCCTGTTTGTCGCTGTGAGTTTCCTACTGATGATGCTGATTATGAACGTAGGAAAGCTCCAATGTTGGCTCGGAGCGCTTGATTGTGTATGTCATTGTTGTTAGGGTTGGATACTTGGATATGGTTTCACAATTTGTTGTTGCTAGGCTGTTAAGAGTTTAGGTTTTTTGGTCCTGAAAAATTGCATGCGTTTGTTAATTTTGGATTTTTCATATGGAGATTTGTAGTATAAGTATGTTCATCTGCAAATTGTATTATGGGATACATCATCAAAATGAATCAATTTCTAAGGAATATATACATTTGTTCTGCTATTTCAATGTTCATATTTGTTATTTTATCTTTCTTCTTCGATAATACAGTGCAGAACTCTGAAGTGTGATCAGTACCATCGACAATCTGAATGATAGGAGGTAGTGGAGGTTTTTTTTTAATTCTTTGACCATGATTCAGCACTTTTGAGTTTCATATGTTAATAGACCGATTGACTAACTTGGCCTATTAGCTTGTTTTCAGCTTGCTTCTTGTGTTCTGCTTTGTTGTTTAATAGTGGCTATCGTTGCCTTATCTTTTCATCCTGTATTCACTAGTCTTGGTGGCTTTTTTTTGCCTCTGAGGAAACAATTCTCGCCTGAGTCATTTTTTTTTCCAGCTGGTGTGTTTTTTAGGACTTGTTGTCGACTCATTGCAGTGTTTGGGTTTGATGACAATGGGAATTCAGCTTTATGGCTTCCCTGTATTTACAGGGAGTACAATACCTACTTTCTTGCATAATACGATGATTAAGCATTTTACTTATGCTTTTAGCAATAGAATTCTAGTTACGTTGTTCAAAAAGAATTCTAGTTACGTATACACTCAAATGTTTAGTGACTTATTTACAGTGGATTAATGAGGAATACAGAGATTACATTTTTGTTTGAGTTCCTTTAAGTCTGATATTTGTTTAGGAAAGTTATTATTTTGGTTGATACGAACACCTAGAGTTTCTTTCCTTTCTTAGAGGCCTACCTATTCAGCAGTGGATGTGAGGCGTGTTTCTGCATAATTAAGATACACGCTTAAGATTCGTAATCATGAATTTTATTACTAGGAGTGTCCATTATCACTTTTGAAACAATGCTATTTTTTTCATGGAAGTTGATTGAATAAAAATGACGAGACGCATGAGAGAGGAGACATTCTCGATCTTTTCTAGTGCACAATGACAAGGAGTTGGATTATAATGCAATAATGGATCTATCTGAATTCTGAAGTCGAGATCTCTTGACTGTGTGCTTTTCCTATCTGCAGTAAATCCGGTCCCAAATGATAATTATCTAAGTTAATAATTTGTCCTTCTGCAATCTATCATTCTTACTTACCCTTGGTCCAATCATTTGGCTTGGCATTCTCTATCTTTGCTACCAAGTTTTGCAAACTACTTTTTAAGAAGCTGTGCATTTTACAGTTTCACGCAGTTGTTTGTATGTATCTCACATACTTATTTTTTTATAGTACATTGGGTTTATTTCATTAAATTGAGTAATTTAAAACCTGCGTGTCACTAGCACACCTGAAGCATGCTGCTCTACAAGTTTCTGTCTTGTGTTGTGCTAGACCAGTAACTGCTGCTGCCTGCTATGAATTAGCCAAAAGATCCATACGTGATGCTGGAAATTGGCCTGTTTGAAACTCCACTTGAGAGTGGAAGCTAAGTACTGGTGAGTTGCCATTGGATTAGGTCACGAGAATCCTTATCATAGGAATATTGGACTTTTGATTAGCATAACTACTATATATATGCATTGACTAAGAAAGAAAGGGCCTTTTCAATGGCATGGAAAATACGTTTTGCAAACGTATAAACTTTGTCATATTAATACAATCCGTGTAAGTTAATGATTCATTTGTCATAGCCCGCCAGGGAAAAATGTAAGCTTATGAGGAGATAGTCTATGTAGGTGCCAATATTGCAAATCATTATTATTTTTTCCTTTCCCCATAAAATCTGGCATTGTCTTTAATTTAGAACGTGAAAACACTGCAATTAGCATATTCATTTTTGGACTAAATCCCTAAATGGCAGTTAACACGCATTGTGGTTTATTCTTGGGTAGGGTTACATACTCAATTAATTAATTATGACTAGAATTAGAAAAAAGAATTGCAGATAGAGTCACCTAGCTAGGACCTAGGAGCCAGCATTTTACTGAAATTGGATATTGGTCTATTCCGCAGCTGAGGTTGGGAGTGGTTTATTTTGTTGCTTTCTACCATGCTTTAGGCATGCATCAATCCAAAATTCAATGGCAACTAATTACTTGTATGTATCAAAACTTGATATGATTTTTTTACTATTTTGCATAACCATACTTTTCAATTTCTTATGTCTATGTTAATTACTGCCTCAACCATTTTGCAGAGCAAACGTTATATACTTCAACCGTAGTTTGATATTAATCGTGATCACCTTTGTATTCTTTTCCTAGTTTACAGAACCAAAATTATCTAGGACTCTGAACTTAACTAAAAATATTCATTAGTAAACTTAAATGCCAAGAAACTCCCTTACTTATGTTATCTGCATTAATTAATCTCATCTTTGAAAAATCTCCTAGCCTATTAATTCCCACTCTCTCCCTCGCTTTCTCCACGCATGAGAGCTTCAATTAGAGAGACATGGAACACAATGACGAGGAGCTACATGAAGTACCCTATGCTTCCGTGATACAGTACCTTTCCTATCCTTCTCCAACCCAGAAACCCATCATGAACTCAAGCCTGCAAAACATGGAAAATGGAGAAGGCTATTCTTTGACCCATCTGTATCCATCTCAAGGTTTATACGATATTCCATTTATAATCCAATGGAAGAGGAAAGAGCATTGGAGGAATCTCATAAATGAGAGAGCAGCAACTGAAGCAGAATGCACTCATGATGGGGTTAGGTGATAACTGTCATCGCCTATTATTTTAATCACTCTGAATATGAAGTATGAAACCAAAGTTATAATTCAAAGTCTTTATTCTTGGTTCTAAAATGTTATTTAGTATTTAAGGGAGGGAAAGTGGCGAGGTGCTTCTTTAAGCTCTTTACTTGCATGGTCTATTTGTGCATAATGCTTGCAATATTTTCAATTTTGGTTGTGCATTCACATAATAGCATCTCCAAAAGAGGTATCTAAGTGAGTTTCATAGAATGATGAACTGTTCTTATTTTTTTCTCCTCATTGGAGAAACCATGATGTGTCGGTGTGGATAGCGAAAAAAAGGTTAAAGTAGCTTAACTAAGATACTATATCATCAAATTAAAAGTTGGTTTATTTTCTCAAAATTAAAAGTTTGAGTTTCGTAAAAGTTGCTAAATTTTTCTGCCATTGGAGTAAAATATGGTTGAGTTGCATAAGTGTAATGTGGCAATATGGGAGCTACTTAATAGTGATTATGGTTTAGGTTCCTACGCATTCTTCCCTACAGAATGTAGATTCACTCCAACGACTGCAACTGCTGCTGCTCCAACTGCAATATGACGAAGTAATAAATCATTAAGCGTCGAAACAAAAATTATAAGCGCATAAAATAACATGTCAATTTGTTTACAGAATTAATGGGTGAATAATGGAAAAAAATACTGGGTGATAACAACACGGCAGAGACAAGCAAAAGTGAAACATAAATATGGACCAGTGATACACCACTTCAACCATGATATCAACCAAAAATAAAACAAGTCAATAGGGCTTATTATAGAGTTAATTAGAAGACAAGATCAGACAACTTTAAGATACAAAGTCAAAGGGAACTTGATGAAAGACCAACAAATCAGCTTGAAAACTGATATACCTGCAACAAACAGAAGAGGAATGTTTATGAGCGTTTTGGACAGTTTGCGGCTTTTTCCAGCCTCAGTTTCAGGAATGCTCAAATGAGAACCTGAACCACCAAATTTGTAGACACAAGTTGTCTCAAAGAGCCTATGCAATTCGATGAGACTCAGAGTTTCGCACCCTATGACCCAGGCCCACTAGAGTCACCCTTTCTCACGATTATGGAAATTCTACCAATTATCATTGTCTCTCGTAATTGGATTTCCAATAATCAGCATTATGAGATTCTACAGCGCCCATTGCATTTTTGATGAAAGACTCCTAGTGGTATTTGTTATTTTTCAAACAATGGGATCCGGGAACAAATTTCGCTCGTTTGGAGGACAAGACAATTATTGAGACTGGGTGAATGGATTCATGAGCCTTATGATCCTTTCTATGTTTGCTTCTTTGAAAACTGGTATAGTGGTATGAATGCACTGCAATTCTCAGATCATATTTCAATGGTAAGCCTCTAAACATTCCAGCATGTTCTAGGCGATTAATAGAACTGCCGTATATTGATGAATATCCTAATTATGTGGCACTTAAGTATGATGCACCACTTTTAAAATCAACATTGAGTTCTTGTAAAGATGCTTATTTAGAAATTGCCCGTGCCTTGTGCTTTTCTGTGAAAATAGTACTGCTAGATGCTTTCAGTTAGGTCAGATTGGGCACTTCCAACACTTTAAGAGAGTCAAAAGTGGTTATGTTTCTTATATGTTGGTATCTGTTAATGGTGGTGAAGATGGCTTGAACCTGCATCCTAGTCTACCTCTTGGTTGTAAAGATTTTGCAACACTATATGCCAATGAAAAAGGAATTATGGGTGGCTATACAATAAGAGTGTTGCAATTTCTTGTCCTGGTGCGTTGCTTAATCTCAATTTTTTTGATGTCGACTTTTAACATTTTCTTTGAACCAATAGTGCAGCACCATTCTTTTGCAACACCTACAAGTTTATTTACAAAAATAGATAAGGTTGAATCTATTTCACAATGCATGGAGCAGTCAACTACAAAAATGAACCCTGTTGTAATAAAAGAGCTCAATAGTTATACCATGTTGTTTCTCATTCAATTTGGAACTAGGCTTTATACTGGTCAAGCATATACTTATCTGCATGAAATTGCGAACTCTTCCTACACTAGTAATGTTGCACATGTGCCAGTTGGCCTTTATTGGCATATTGGTTTAGCTCCTGGGTGTATATATTACACAACACTATATGTTAGGAGCAAAGGAATTGTTTGTGGCTTCAAATTGAATTTTATTGTTCCTGTTCATTGCTTAATTTCCATTGGGTTTGCTTGCACAATTAAAAGTTGATGGAGTTGCACAAATTGACATGGTGGTATTTGTTCAGCAAGGAAAGAAGGTGTTCCCTAACTTTTGATAGACAAGAGTATGTGGTGGTTATTTGTCTTGATGATACTCAATTATTGCCTACCATCCTTTATGCTTGTGTGGCTAGACAATATGTGGCAGTCAAGATAATTGAAAGGCTAAATCTTTTAATTCAAGTTCATAGCAGGACATACACTTTTGCCATGTTTTCTTTGTTGTCCAATAGTTTGTGGTTGCTTAGGTCGTGCTTCAGGTCTTCTTATTCTCCACACCATCGTATGATACAACTTGATTTTAATGTGTTGGTGGAAGCAATTGATTTATTCCCTAGTTTGATCAAAGAACCCAAAATAATCTCTAAGCCTCATCTCCATCAGCAAACTGAAAACTTAACAGGAGAATTGTATCCAAGTCTCGTTATTGAGGCTTGTTTGGGAGTTTGAAGGGGAGGGGAAAGGAGGGCTTTGGCGGGTGGGAAATATAAGGGAAAATGGAGAAATTTTTCACATTTTTTGAATGAGTGTTTTTTTTAAGAGAATGATAAATTAATGCATATGATTAACATATTTTTAATTTTAAGAAAATTAACAAAACATAAATTAAATTTAAAGAATTCATATAAATCCTCCAAAACCCCCTTCAATACAATTTTTGAGTTCCCCCAAATGAGGAGGATTTTGTATTATAAAGAAAGATGATACCCCCAATGTCTTCCCCTTCAAATATCTTTTATTTCTTTCACTTGCTCCTATCCTCCCTTCCAAAGCCCTATCCTCCCTTCCACTCCAAACTCGCAAACAAAGCCTAAAGGCAACGTTCACGGCACAACAAATAATATATAAAAGATATAGCAGCTTCAGTAGGAGAACCACAGAGATAACTTTATGAATAATAATTTTTTTTAAGATGTAGTCGTATAATTTCATCTATCAAGGAACGACTTTACATGTTGGGCGGGGGGGTCAATGTCATAAGGTATGCACAGTAAGGGAGGTAATTGAACATTTACAAACAAGATGGGAGTTGTGAGACTGAGACATTTAATCACAACTGGAGTTTAATATAATTTACCCTACTGGTTTAGTATACCATGGAGAATATCTCTCCCTCTACATAGAATTGAGGCAATCATTCAACAATGCCGAAATGGGGTTGGCAGATGGATATCCATCCAAATTCTGAATCATGGTTTCATCCATCCGCGCTTGAACTTCATCAGAAAATGTTAAGTCCTGTAGTAATTCCTCAAATGTTCGGTCTGCTCCATCGAGCGAATTGCCTTGATTGCTTGAAACCTTGGGTAGAGTAGGACTGCGACTTGAGAGCTCCACAACATTAACCTGGCATAAGTCAAGCACAATCATCATAGGAATCACAAAATCATCAAATAAATCAACAGACATCAAAATCAAGTTGTTCTCAAATCAACCTGTCTGTCTTGAGGTATATTGGCCTTCAATTTGGCTATAGCAATAGCACGTGATAGACCACCAATAGCATCAACCAAACCATGAGATACTGCGTCCTTACCGGTCCAAGTCCTCCCCTGTGCAACCTCTTCCATCTTGTCTACCTAGTGACAGGACAGTAGCGGTAAGTAACTATTGGATATACAAGGAGGAAGAACAGAAAGCATGGAAAATAGATTTTTCTTAAATAAATTTAAAACATACAGTCATTGCTCGGGAAAGAGCAGCTTTGTCTCGAAATTGTTTGTAAACATACTGTGTTCTCTTTGCAAATAGCTTTGCTTCATGTGGTCTGTACCAGAGATAGAGAGAGTGATTATATGTTCCTGCCTCAAATCAAATATAAATTGGTGCAACAAAAAAAAAAAACGGTACCAACCCATGAATCAATAAAAAGTAGAAAATTAAGGCCAGCACAAACAGTCTATATGAAACTTGGATAAAAAGCCCTCACCAGCAATAGCAAATTATATTCCTATAACGCAATGCCCCAGGCCTGCTTAAGGTGATGTCTACCAGTGCTTACACTGATGGGTGAGGGAACTAGGGCAGCTGCAACCCACAGATCCAAAAATAAAAATCTACATGTTTTTTAGTAAAGCAGAATAATCATAATAATACATTCAACCAATCTGCATCCCCAAAGTCTTTGCTATGTTTATGCTCCAACTTTTAGGGATATCTTGAGGATCTTTTCCAGGAATCCTGAAAAGGGCACCTACAATTGCTACCATTACTAACTGAATACACATGGAATCAACGCTAGATTTTATCAACTATCATCACACTTAATTAACTACTTCATCAAGGAACTTTCCTAATAATATAATTCAAAGAACATGACATTAATTAAACTACTTTATCAAGGAACTTTCCTAATAATATAATTCAAAGAACAAGAGATATATTGAACCCAGAATGGGGTTAAATGATTTTAACTGGATTCAAATATCGCAGTGAAGTCATAAAACTTTAAGTATCCCCATCTCAACAGAAAGTGTCTGACACTATAGTTAGATATCAAATGGCAGAGTGCACATTAACATTCTCTACTAGAATCTTCATGAATAAATAAGCAAAATCTATTAGGTACCTAAAAGAACGATGATCAGCTGCAAAGAGCTCGGCATATTTACCCCTTGATATAAGTTCTTTGTTGAAACCAATCTCCTCATCAAGTTTCTCGTAGTTAAATTTTCCTACAAAAGTAAGTTATGTCATCAAGTTAGTAGATTACAAAACCCAAGAAGAATATACGGAAGTGGAACCATGATTGTTCATGATGGTACCATGTCTCCCCTCATTATTTATGAGCTCAATTGATTTCTTTCTTTTCAGCTACAATTTCTCTTGATTGCATACGATTACCATTCAAATGATATTTCAAACTACTATAGTATTTTAATCAAAATAAGTTCAAAACGTAATTGACATAAAACTCAGTGAAAATGCTCGTAATATAGCTATAAGATCACATCAAGTGTGGAGCCTCTGCGGATATCTTACACAACTATCTTAGGCAAGGAGATAAAAAAACACGGATTTTAGCTGAGTGCATGGCCATAATAAGCCTTCCCTAAATTGAGTGAATATGGCGGAAGACCAAAAACCCAAACACGCCATTGCAACCTATGGCGCCGCCATGTCGGGCTTTCTTCACAAATTTCCTATGACGGTTGTCCAAAAACTCGCCACGCCAGTCCGCAATGGCGGCGCCAAGACCACCATTTAACAACACTGCCATTTAGGATCTAACACATGGATGACCTCGTCTGTTTCAATTATACCAGTATGTGCATGTTGGTTAATAATTCACAATAAATCTGTTATTAGTTGCAGTTAAATTATTATCCATGCATAGCCTTCTCCTTTCTCTTACTCATGAGCACTCCAATCGAACCGGTTAAGGTCAGATTTTCTGCAACGATAGCATCTGCTCCCATCGCCATATAGTATCCTCCGCTTGCTGCCACATCAGACATTGAAGCAACAACTGGTTTTTTGGCCGCAAGAAGCCTGATTTCTCTCCACATTCTGTAGACCATGATATATCAAAACTTTATCAGCTAATTGTGAGTTAATAAATTAGTGTTTTTAATATATTATTTGAGTCCGTTTTATTTAGATTTGATTTCGTTTTATTTAATATTATTTCCTTTTTAGAACTATTTTACTTCAGTTGCAAGTTATTATATTTCAGGAACAAATATTTGATAGATTGAGTCTTGGAGCAAAAGAAAGAGGATTAGGAGCTGATTCGGGATGAAAATACGAAAATATGGGACAAAAATATGTCACCCCCAAGTCAGGAACTTGGCACGGCCCGTGCCACCAGCAGCACGGCCGTGCCTGCCTTCAGGACACTCTTTTGCTGCTTCTGCTTCATGACAAACTACCTATTAGTTTACTTCTGACCTAAAAGCCCGTGGTTTCTTGTGGAACATTCTAGTGTTATATTTCTTAGGGCTTAAGTCATTGTAAACTATAAATAGAGTAGCTAGCTATCACAACAATTCATCTTTTGTTCTTGGAAATAATAAGTGACAATTGTTTCTTTGAATAAAAGTTCACCTTTATTTTATGTTCTTCTTCTTCTTCTTCTCTTCTATGTCTACAAGGAACGTTAGTGAGTAGACTCTTCTTGTCTTGGGATTGTTGGATAAGTCTAATGACATAATCCTAATCAAACCAAGCCATAAACCCTAATTTTATATAAATCTACTTTCTAATCTAATTCACCGTTTTTATAATGAATTAACAAATACCAAACTCATAAAGCAACAACGGATGGTTAGTATTTGTTAATTCATCATCTCAAATATCAATTCATAAAGCGACAGCGGAGCTTTGATATTGGAACAAGTGAAATTAGACAAGGGTTGCGAAACATGAGAATAATCTAGCAAACCTTGAGACATATAAAGTTTCGTTCTTCAAGGATTCTAATAGCAATCAACCATGAGAATAGGCGTGGTTGCTAGATGAACACACTCACTGCACTTCGAAAGAAGCTTTGATACGCTTAAGAGAAACTTGTCTTTAGAAAGTAGGTCGAATATAAAGTTTAGGTTTAGGGTTTGTTTTGTAAAGGATTTGTCATCTAGATGAACCAATAATCCCTAGGCGCTTTTATTTTTATTATTTTCTTTTAATTAAAAATCCAAACTTTATAACTCAAAACTCTTTTCTAATCATTGTTAATTGAATTCATAACTCCCTGTCGGAACGATACTCTTTTTACTACTTCGGTAGAACCGTACACTTACAGTTTTACTCATCAGCTACCTTTAGTAGAGTGGTCAGTTCCAATTCCACGTTTTTTCATCCACAAAATTCAATTTTCATATTTATTTATTTTTTAAACAAAAGCATGCGTCTGCTTTTTCAAACGATAAACTAATAATACATATCCAATTTTTCCTACATATATTGTAAGCTTTATAAGGATAAATTGAACCATATATCACATCAAATATAAAAAATCTACTTTAAAAAATAATATTTTAATTTATAATAATTAATATTTGGACCGTCAATATTCCATTAAGAGCTCACTAGCCCTCTACAAGGGATATGTCTTCCCCTGGTAAGGATGTGCCCTTGTCTTTTAGCGGCGAAATCGTCTTTCCCCTATCTTGGGCTAAATATTCGATCAAATCATCTAGAAGCATCTAACAAGTGTGCTTTCTTGACTTGGAGCTTAAGTTACTTAGGGTCCAAGCCAATAAAACATAAGTCCAAGAGAGTTATAAATATCCATCTTGAGATTATTCTCAAGACATGACATAAACATACTAAACTCTAGTTTTCTAGATTGTACTCACCACAAGTTGTCCACTGTGGGGGGTGGTAAAACGTTCTTTGACCGCCACCTTTAATTCAAACCACTTCGTCTTGTCCCAAACTCGTGTTTGGGGGGGGGCTCTTGACCGTCAATATAGAGTCCATTATACGTCTTGTCCCAAGACTCGTGCTTGGGGGCTCTTGATCGTCAATATAGAGTCCATTATATATTTATTTTGTAACTCTAATTTTCATAACTTCTTCATTTTATTATAACTCTAGTCTCCTTCTCTTTTCTCAGTCGATGTCTATTGTTAACATGATATCAAAACAAAGTTGATTCTATCGGTACGTTGTTGCGCTTCCGTTGCTAAAAAAAGAAAGAAAAAGCTGCTAGTTGTTTCAATTGCATCGAAAGTTACGGTGCAATTGGATTGTGAAGTTAAAAGTAGTACCCTTTTTTAATTTTGTTTGATTGTTTCCATTGGTTAGTCAAAGGCTTGAAGTTTAGTTGCCTATTGTTTCCATCGTCCATTGTTCACTCCAATAGGAATGCGCTCCAATAATTTGCTATTATATACTCCTGTCTCTGTATGTTGGCTCCAGTAAAGAGCATGCATGTTTGAATTGAACCACCCATTGAAATTTTGTTACATTTGAAAATGGTTGCAATTGAAAAATACTACATCCTTCATTTTTAAGCTACCGTATCTCTTACTTCTTTCTCATTGGTTGATATTTGTTGCATTTGAAAATTGTTGCAATTGGAAAATACTAAATCTTTCATTTGGAAGCTACCATATCTCTTACTTCTTTTTCATTGGTGCTATAATTGCGGTCAATTTACAAAGTACTCCTTGACACTTGAGAGTAAATTGGTTAGGTATTTGATTGTGACCTGGAATTTGGTGTTTGTTTATCTTATTGTCACTTGTGAGAATAATAACTGAAGTTTGTGCTTTTTGATACTGTTTGTTTTGTGTTACCTATTTTAGTTCTGACCTGACTCTTTTTTTTTTTTACAAAGC
>Ga0228711_1009930_pt1 | contig 12705 bp, 10 predicted proteins | sample MedpolnodulmetaG_2_FD_177996 | JGI IMG/M metagenome (GOLD analysis project Ga0228711, IMG submission 177996) | Root nodule microbial communities from Medicago polymorpha collected in Santa Monica, California, United States - brown nodules | ecosystem: Host-associated > Plants > Roots > Nodule...
TGCTCATGACCAGTTTTTTTTTTTTTTGAGTGGATGGCCAGTTTTATTATGCTTTGATGGGTGAATCTGATTATTACTCGAGTTTATATCGGTCGTTATTGTTCATTGAGAGATTAATTACACCACAGATTAAGTTTATGGCCATCATCTTGGCTTTCATAATTTATCATTTGAATATGTAACAAAGTATACCTTTACTTCAATGTTGATTTTGATATATGGTTTCTTTTTGGAATATTTCCATACTGAGGTTGATATTTTAACACTGGATTCTAGGGTGAGGAATTCACCGCGGTTAATATATTCTTCTCACAAGAAAAAGGTTAACACAACATGTTAAAATATTTTTTTTTTAAGATATCAAAATAATTTATTGGTCAACACATTTATTAATCATATCTCTGTTATACTCTATAATTATTATTAAATTAAATTAACTTTTCATCTCCTGTGTTTTAGTTTTTCACGTTGTCTTCCATTTCTCTTCCATGAATCCAATGGTTGTTTCCTGCAACCACTAGCTTCTACAAACATCAAACATGTGGTTTCCAACAATCCAAAGCAATCTTACTCCCAATTAGTGAGTTAGCAGTAGCATAACAGAAAAAACAGGTGAAGTTGAAAAATCAAAATCCTCAAAATTTTCACCTCCTCCTCCAATCACTTCACAGCTTCTAAATATCCAAACTGAAAATACATCATTTTAATTGAGTCATTCAATTTTATTTCTTAACAATAACATCAACCTCTACAATATTCTATGAAAGCAACAAAGAAAATGTCCCATCAGTTTTTAAAAAGAGAGAGGCTGTAAAAGAATGAGAAAGGGAAGAAGATGAAAGAGTGAATTCAGATTTTGATTTTGATTTTGAAGGGTGATTCAAAAGGGAAATGGGAAAAGAGAATTTGAGTGTTCTTGAGATTGGAATGAACAGATTTAGGGGCGGAGAGCATGAGGAGTTTGCACTTAAATTATAAAATAAATAAAATAAAATGTTATTTAGGAACTGCAGGTTACAAGTTAAATGAATTTAAAAAGTGGAACAAATAGCTAATTTTCATCGGGTGTGTTAAAAGAGAGTGCTAAAAGGTGTGACCCTAGCATTTTTCATAAAACAATAGATTTTTTGGTCTAGACATTTATGTTGGATTGAACTTTGACTAATCCAAATCAAACTGGCTAGATTCACATTTCACACATGTAAAGTTCTCCTAACCTTTATCAAGAGATCAAATCTGAAACGATACTTAAAGAGTTTTATCATATATTATATCACATTGATAGAAATTAGGTCGAAAGTTGGGCAGCTATAGATTTGTTAGCACCTATAGGTGGAAAGTTGGGCAGCTATAGATGGTCTTTTGTTACACAATAACCACAGAAAAGTTTCAGCCTTTACCAGGTAACAGATCTGGGCCATCAACATAAAAAACTATTAAATCTAGGGTTGTTATTAAACTTTTCCATCAATGGAAAGAATTTTCATTTCCCATACTAAACCCCACCATAAAAGCAAAGAGAGAGAGAGAGAAAGCCATGAAGTTTTTTGATCAAGTGTTAGAGAGAGTAATATGGTGTTCTTAATATGATCCAATGGTGCACAAAAAACTTGTGTTTGGTGCACAAATTTGTAATTTGTGCATCCTAAATGCCACCTTTCGAAAAGCTGGATTTATTTTGAGATTAAGAGCATGTTCGTTATAATTTATCATTTTTTTTAAAATAATCACTTTTAAGAGTTTTGCATCCGTTTGCCACAGTTTTTTAAAAAAAAAATCAGAATCTAAAAATAATATAAAAACAGCTTCAAATTAGCAGCTTCTCAAAAAATAAATTTTTTTTAGAGAAGAGATGAAATATGGTTTAAAAGATTGAACTAATTTTGTAACAAAAAAAATCCCTTTTATATAGTTGTATCCAAACAAATTAAATTATTTGTTTAAAATAATGATTTTTATCGTGGTAAACGAACACAAAATAGATTATGATTTTTCATAAAATCTCTAAAATATATGCTGACATATACATAATAATGATTTTTATCGCGGTAAACAAACACAAAATAGATTATGATTTTTCATAAAATCTCTAAAATATATACTAACATATACATGTTTGATGAATCTTCCAGTTATCTTGATGTGAAACTGAGGCTAAAAGTTGCTAAAGTTGTTCGGTCATTGCTCTAGCCTAATAGGTTTGTTTCTTTTCCTATGTGGTTTCTGCTCTAAATATTGTTGATATCACTGTGCATTGTCATTGATTTTTATCAAGAATCTTTATTTTATTTGAAATCCTCTTTTTTTTTTCCTTTTATTTTTTCTTTTTCCAGTTATGTAATTGTTGTCCAGCACGATCTTAGTATTTTGGACTACTTATCAAACTTTATTTGTTGTTTGTATAGCAAACCTGGTGCATACAGTGTGGTGTGGTAACACTCCCTTTCTCCTTGAAAGAAGGAATTAATATTTTCTTGTCCGGCTTTGTTCCGACAGAAAATCTTAGGTTTCGGAACGTCTCTCTTACTTTCAAGGTACATATAATCTATCCCCTACCTCCCATTGATCCAACGGTGTTTGTTTCAACATATCAAAAACATACATATACATATCAAAAACATACATATACTCAGCAAAACTTCCCCATTTAAATGAACACATCACAAATATTTCTGTTTGTGTTGCATCATGTATATTATATTAAATTATAATGCCATTAAAAAAAAGATTAAATTATATTGTTAGTCCTTATATTTTGGTAATATATATGTATGTATGTATGTATGTATGTATATGTATGCATATATCACTATAATTTTTTATTTAATCTTAAACCTTAGATGATGTACCTGAAATAATTGAGTGATTTCATCTTTTTACAAAACGTTAAGGGACCGTTTGGTGCTATGATAGGATTGAGACAAAATATGATGATGAATTGGATAAAGATAAGATAGTGACAAGATACCATTATTTTCCCATATCATGTGTTTGTCGGACACTTGATATACACATGATAATTTAAAAATTCCTATATTTTACAAACAAAAAAAAAACTTTTTTTTTAGTAACGAGGTCGTGCTTTTCTTCTTAACAAACTAGTGTATTTTCCCGGTCTTAACCGGGTTATATATTGTCATACCCCATTTTTTGACCATTTTAATGGTTTGACATCCAAAAATCACGAGCACATATATATAACATTAACGTTTGTGTTTTATGTATAATATTCATTAAAAGTTTATATAACTCAGGAATTATAAACGGAAAAAAATTACTTGTGACCTGTATTTTATTAATAAACTATTAATATTTGCTTAAAGTATAAAATAAATAAGTTATAGTTTTTTTTGACAAAAATTAAATAAATCGTAGTTATCTAAATTAAAAAAATCATCAATAATATTAGTGTTTGTGTTATCGAAAATACATAATTTAAAAGTAATAAAAAAATGATTGCTTGTATAACACGTAAATTTTTAGTGATGATATAACCCATTACTTGTTAAATAAACTATTAATATCTACCTAATATATGGATTTAAATGGGTCTAACAAATGGACGGTGTGATTAGACCGTTCAGATTAGTCGGTCATTAGATCAAAGATCAATTTAAAAAAAAAAACTACTTAGAAGTAAGAACAAAAAATAAACAAATCCTAGCTATCTGAGTTGAAAAATCATCAAGAGTGCATGTTTAGAATGAAAATAATGATCACATGGAGGTAAACAAAATTATTTTCTTGTAAATATATGAAATTGATTGAAATTAATAATTTAACCAAACAATCACCGAGAATTTTCTCTATCAATTTAACATTAAGAAAATGAATGAATTATCAATTAAATTTGACAAAATCTATGCTAAATAAAATATAATTTAAAATGAAATTTAATGAAAGAGAAAAGTGAGAAACGAATAAATAGTTTGAAATAAGGACAAAACTCATGTGAATTTCTTTATGTGTTTTTCATATGATTCTTAATTAAAAATATACTTTTCATGAGTAGTTTAATTAGGAATCATATGAAAAGCACCTAAAAACATACACCTAAAATAATACACCCAAGTTTCTTGCTAGAATCAAAATAAGGATAAAACCTAGGTGCATTTTCTTAAATGTGTTTCGTGTGGTACTTCTCATAAAATACTCACAACTACCTGTGATTTCTTAAATCCATAATTTTTTCAAACTTTGTTCTAACACAAAAAAATGAATTTTAATTATGTGAAGAATCATACGAAAAACATGTAAGGAAAATGCACCAAAGTTTTGTTCATAAAATAAAGAATTTTTTAATGACAAATATTAACAATTAGTTGTTAAAAAAGAACACAAAGTATATAAATGAATTAAAAGATTAAATGAATATAATAGTAATAATAGACTCATGAAGGGAAAAAATAAAAGCAACAGTAGCACTAATTAAAAATTTAAATGAAATAATTAGTGGATAAGATCAAAGTAATGTATGTAGTTTGTTGAGATATTTATGACAAATCAAAGCATTAGTTTTAAACAATAAAAAATTGAGAATAAACGTAGAAGTGACACGTGACATTAAACTTTTTACTTTATATATATACTATTGATAATATTACCAGGCTGTGTTCCCGAATTCCTTCTTTCTCAACCTTCATATTCTATTACATTCATGTTAAAAGAACAACTAAGATAAGCAAATTGAAAATAGTAAATATGATTCAAAAGTCAAAGCAAGAAAGCAAAGTAATGTTATAAATTATAATCTAGTGTAGTGGTTTTTGCAAATAAAAAATCAAAATAAATAACTTCAAGTAATATAATATAGGAGAAACAAAGAGGCTGACAAAATTACACTAAAAAGTGAACTTTGTAATGATAAAATTATCAACTGAATCAGTCAAATTATCAACAATTTTCAAGATGCAACTTTAATATCGTAAAACGTAGTAAGCGCGCACCAAGAAACCGATCCTAACCACAAGGGTTGTTAAATCTATAAAACTGAAAAGAAAAAGGAACTGCAATGTTGTAACCGAAAGAAAAAAAAATGAGAAAGAACTTTTATGTGGTAACCGAAAGAAAATAATAATGAAAAAAAAACTACATCAATAAATAAAGAGTTAATAATAAAAGGAAACTGCTATCAGAAAAGGAACCGTTAGGGCGTTAGTGGCTTTAAATAAAAAATGCATTAGTGGTGTAACTCTAGGGTGGAGTTTGTTAGGCGACAAGCCAACGCGGTTGCTCATGCTCTTGCACGAGAGGCCACGTCTTTAGCTAGTCCCGCCGTCTATTATGATATACCCACTTGTATTGAAACTATTCTTATTAATGAAATGCTATAAGCACGTTTCCGTCAAAAAAAAATCAATTTTGAAAGCAACAATATTTCAACAAAAATGGAAGTGACCTAGCGGTGAACACATTTATCTCATTAAGCACTTTAAATGGTAAGTTTTTAATGAAAAGATGCGTATTGAATGCATTGAAAATTGTAATAGTTGACTTTTTAAAAGAATAATTACTAAATTTGAAATGCTTAAAGAGTACCCGGGGGCAGTCGTTAACAAGACCCTTGTTATAATTTAACTTCTATTCTCCATTGTTATTGTCCACAATACAAAATACAAAATCTAATCAATGAGCTCAAATGGTTGAGCAAAGAAATATCGAATCTAAAAAAAAATACTAAGTCACTAGTTTAAAATACTAAGACTCTATTAATATTTTAAAATAGTCATTGTTTTTGTCATTAGATCTCTGTCTATGTGTTTTTATCACATGACGAGACATAAGCTTAAGTGAAAAACTTTTAACTAAGACAAGAACTATTTTAAAATATTATAAAAAAATTTCAATTAGATTAATGCCTTGATATTTTTGAAACATTAACACACACTGTTTCTTTCTCTGCACACAACATGACCAAACACAAAAATTGGGGTGGTATGATAGTATCAGATTTATGTACAGAAATGAGAATTAGAGTCGAAAAAACTCAAACGTGTACCGAAGAAAGAAAAAGAAGTAACATATATATTTTTTATTTAAATGGGGTGTGGGTATTAGACATAAATTTTTGTTTGAGGCCTGTAACATTTGGAGGCCCGGCCTGGTAGAGCACCTTGCACTCCCTCATGGCCGGGCCTGGTTAAAGGCATCGAAGGTACAAGTTCAGGAGTCCCGCTCTTTGCCCAAACGGTTTCGCTCATTCCCAAGTGAAAAGATGGTTTTGCTTACGTGACTTAACTTACGGAGCGTGAGTTAACTCACGCTGCGTGAGTTAAGTCACGCTGGGTACTATTTTCGATCAAAACCCAAAAAGTGTGAATTTTTGGGTCAAAATCTTCGTTCCAAATCATTGCAAATCGTCAAGAAGTAAGTTTCTAGGTTCATCAAGCATCAAAGAACAGGTAATGTACCGTCAAAACTCATCCTTTTTTCCTGGTTTTTCTGCAACTTATGTCATTTTTTTCCAGTAGGTGATAGGGCTGAGACGCTAGTTGTAAGTGCTGCGTGAGTTAACTCAAGAGGGCCCCTTACAAGATGAAACTCTTCATCAAAGAAAAGTTGCGTGACCTAGGATTTCCGGAGGACACAATGTTGAATCCACCTCCGAGAAAAGTGGCCACCAAGGGAGCACCTAAAAGGAGGTCCACAGGTCGAATCCCCACTAGGTGGGAGACTATTGATTCTCAAAATCCCGATAGTCAATGCTCACATGGCAAGAGTAATGTTCCAAAGAGTAAAGGTTCACGTCTTCGCACTTGCTCCCGGTCACAAGCTTCAACTCCTACTTCAAAACCACAACCTTATTTGCAAATACCATACATTTCACAAATTCCAAATCTCATGAGACCTTACATTGAAGACATTGTGAATGTTAGAGGGGATGATAATTGTGGTTTTCGGGTCATAGCCAGGCACATGGGATTGAATGAGGAAGATCATGTTTTGGTTCGTCATGCACTTATTAATGAGTTGAAAAATCACAAGAGTGACTACTTGCCGATATATGGTACCGAGAGGCGTTATAAACTTATCTTGGATGGTGGACACCCTCCAATAAGTAAAAGTGGTATTGCGCCTCCAGAGAAGTGGTTGACCACTCCGGATATGGGTCACATTATTACTACTTGCTACAGTAGAGCGGATGTTCTATTGACTTTGCCCGAAATGGGTGGTTCATGTGAGACATATTTTCCAATCCGAAGTGCTCTACCACTTAAGCCATATTCCAACATAATGTGCCTTTGCTTAATTTCGGACCACTTTCTTCATGTGAAGTTGAAAGAAGATTGTCCGCTATCACCTCCTTGTAAGGAGTAGATGACTCACAAGATTGGTGAGGCGGAGAAATGGCATTTTGAGTTTATGGATAGACAAGCCGCCTTCGATGATCTCATGTCTAAGGAGTCGAAGCCGCCAAAGAAACCAACAAATGAGCCCAATCCTATTACTTGTGACACTCTAACTCTGAAAAAACCAAAGCAAGATTTCGAATTCATGGATGAAGACGAAGATTATGCACTATCACTAGTCTAGTTAGATAGGTTATGACACTTTTGGGTCGGTCGGTGTTCGTCTTATTTTTTGGTGGTATTACACCCCGACATATTTTTTGGTGGCCGATTGTGTAATTTGAATATTTATGGCCAATATGTAACTAATATTATATATTATATAAATATATGAAATGAATTAATTTATTGGTGGCCGGTTATGTCACACTAACTATTGCTCGCATTACTTTGTCACTAATTATTCAACTATTTATTTTATCTCATATTTGTTTTTCATTATATTTTTGTGAAGTGAAACATGTCTGAAGATGCACAAGATCCAGTTAAACTTGAAGTTCGTTATGTAGATGTGAAAAAGAGGGCTTGGTTCATTGTAAACCCCACCGACAAGTTGGACGAGTTGGACGAGTTGAAGACAAAACTTGACGACTTCTTTATCCATATTGGTTCAAATCATAGAACACGTGATGTGATAGTAAATGTGCCAGGACTGGACTTGGGGGAGGATAAGGAAGAGGACTTCTGGAAGACCGTGTATTATCCACAACTTCTCAAAGATGATAGCGACGTTGATTTCATGTTTAGGGTAATGGTTGAGAATAACACTTTGTATCCTTTTGTCCGATCCGTTGAAGTGTAATCATTATTTAAGTGTAATAGTGTAATGTTTTCCGAATTTGTGTCCGTATTGTTGATTTTTAATCAATTTGTGTTTGTGTAATTTAACGATGAATTTGGGTCATTTTGATCGTTTATGTGAGGTTATGTAATTTTAGAAATTTATGGACAGATTGGTGTAATTTGGATCGTTTATGTGTCATTAAGTGTGTTTAAGTGGTTACGGGTCATTCCTGGCGAATTTGTGTAATTTGGACCGTTTGGATCGTTTATTGGTGATTACGTGATTGTGAGAAAAGCGATGATTTTGTGTAATTTGGATCGATTATGTCGTATTATCTGATAATGTTGTTAAACTGGCGTAATTCGGTTAAGCTATGACTGTGGCGTGATTACGGGTCATTTTTGACTTTCCAAATACCTGTTCAGTACTGCACTGCATTAAATGCAGTTCCTGCTTTCTGCTATGAACGTGAGTTAACTCACGCTAGTGCAAATGGCGACGTGAGTTAACTCACGCTGCAATTAACACTAGCGCATGTTAACTCACGCAACATGTGTTAACTTACGTTCACATTTGCACTAGCGTGAGTAAATATGCGTAGGGGTATACTAGTCTTTTCACTTGGGAATGAGCAAAACCGTTTGGGTAAAGAGCAGAACTCCAAGTTCAGCCCAACATCTTGGTCTTTTTAATCTCTCAAACAATGGAAATTCCAACAACCATGTTTTTGGGGTTGAGTTTGATGTTTTTATGAATCAAGAGTTTGATGTCTTAATTCTGTTGTTTCACATGATGTTGGGTTTTGGGTTGATGATGAGAAAAGTGAAAAAAAATCATATTTGTGAGAAATTGGTGTTGAATAATGGTGAAAATTATCAAGTTTGGATTGATTATGAAGATTCTTTGATTAATGTTACTTTAGGAAAGTTAGGTATGAAAAGGCCTATCAGGCCTTTATTGAATGTTTCTCTCAATTTATCTGAAATTTTTGAAGATGAAATGTTTGTTGGATTTACTAGCTCAACTGGGCAATTAGTTGAAAGTCACAAGATTTTAGCCTGGAGTTTTAGCAATGCAAATTTTTCATTGAGTGATGAACTTGTTACTAGTGGATTGCCTTCTTTTGTTCTTCCAAAAGATTCAATTTTTTAGTCCAAAGGGTTTGTTGCAGGATTTAGTGTAGGAGTTTTCTTTATTATTTGTGGTTTGGTTTTGTTTGTACTGTTTTTGATTCAAAAGAAGAGAAAGATAGACAAGAAGAGAAGTGAAATGGAAGATTGGGAGTTAGAGTATTGGCCACACAGAATGACATATGAAGAAATTGAAGCTTCCACAAAAGGTTTCTCTGAGGAAAATGTGATTGGTGTTGGAGGGAATGGGAAAGTCTATAAGGGTGTTTTAAGAGGAGTAGTGATTGCTGTGAAACACATTTCTCATGAGAATAATGGTATGAGAGAATTTCTTGCAGAAGTTTCAACTCTTGGGAGGTTAAAGCAAAGGAATTTAGTAGGGTTAAGAGGTTGGTGCAAGAAAAATGCTGGCAATTTCTTATTAGTTTATGAATTATGGAAAATGGAAGTTTAGACAAAAGGGTGTTTGATTGTGATGAGAGCAAGATGTTAAACTATGAAGATAGAATAAGGATTATTAAAGATGTGGCTCATGCTGTTTTGTATTTGCATGAAGGGTGGGAAGTGAAAGTGGTGCATAGGGACATCAAGGCAAGCAATGTTTTACTTGATAAGGATATGAATGGCAAGTTAGGTGATTTTGGTTTAGCTAGAATGCAAGATCATGGCCAAGTTGCTAGCACAACAAAATTGGTTGGCACGATCGGTTACATGGCTCCCGAAGTGATCAAAACTGGAAGAGCTTCAACTAATACCGATGTTTACATGTTCCGTATCTTGATTTTAGAGGTTATGTGTGGAAGGAGACCATTAGAAGAAGGTAAACCATCTTTGGTGGAGTTTGTTTGGAAACTTATGGTACAAGGGGAACTTGTGAATGCACTTGATCAAAGACTAAGGGATAAAGGTGAATATAGTGTGCAAGAATTGGAGAGAGTTCTTCATTTGGGTTTGTTGTGTGCTTATCCTGAACCAAAATCTAGGCCAACAATGAGACAAGTGGTGAATATTTTAGAGGGGAAGAATGAAGGAGTTGAAGAGTTAGAGATTGAAAATATGGATAGTTATTTGCTCCAACAATTGAAATCAAGGGATATATTGGCTGAGTATTCTCAGTATTTTAGCTATGCATCACATCCAACTTTTCAAGATATTGGTGGTCACTTTTCCTCAACATCTTTCACTTGGTCTGGATCTTTAGTTCAGGGTAGGTGGTATTATTGCTTAAGGTGGTTTCTAGTTAATTACTATTAGTTGCTAGGTGGTTATATTAGTTACCTTAGAAGTTAGAATGACTATATAGATTGCATTCTACACATTTTTCTTTATTTTAAAAAAAAAGTAACCTGAAAATCAATCAATTTCATTCTATCAACTCCGAAGTTTTTATTTCTCTCAATTTGTGATTCTCTTTGTTGAGCTCTACCATGCTTCTCAATATTGTATTAGAGTCATGACATCCATCATGAACCCTATAACGTGACCTTTATATATACGTTTTTATGAGCTTTTAAAACTTAGAGCAAAAGTATCTATCTACAAAAAGTAGGTTGACATTCATATTTTTTAGTTGATAATTTACATATAAGTATAATTCAATCACAACAACAACAAAACCTTATCTCATTAAGTGAGGTCGGCTACATCACTACAAGAAAAATTGCTATTTGACAGGGACATGAAACCCCTGACAAATTTTCCAGAGAAAATACCAAGGAAACCCTTGACAAATAGACATCAAAAAATGCGGGGACCACTTACCATAACACAGGGGTTTGCCCCTGGCAAAAGGAAACAACCCCTGGTAAATTGCAAGCGGGAAAATTGAAATTCAAATAGAGAGACAGCGCACATGGGAATGGCAGAGTGTGCATATACTTTTTTTAACTTTTTCACTAAGTGGGGTCGGCTATACGGATCAAATGACGCTATAGTGTTCTATCAAAAACCATATTTGGATCCAACTCATTGACCTCTAAATCTTTTTTAATGGTTTCTCGAATGGTTTTCTTAGGTCTTCATCTACCTCTTTTAACCCGACTCTCCTCCATTTGATCTACTCTTCTTACAACGACATCTACGGGTCTTCTCTCTACATGTCCAAACCATCTAAGCCTATTTTCTACCAACTTTTCTACTATAGGTGCTACCCCCACTCTCTCACTAATGGTGTCATTCCTAATCCTATCTTGTCTAGTCTTACCACTCATCCAACACAACATCCTCATCTTCACTACACTTACTTTACTCTCGTGTTGGCTCTTAACTGCCCAACACTCTGTACCATACAACATTGCTGGTCTGACTGCTGTCTGATATAACTTTCCTTTCAGCTTAAGTGGTACTGTCCGATATAAGTATAATCTAATCAATATGATTTTGTTTTTGTAATTTCTCTAACACACATAGCATTGGTAAAAAAATTAATATGTTTAACTCATAATTTCTTTTATCGAAAAAATAATTCTTAAAATTTGTTAATTAGTATTACATTACCTATCAAAAACTAGTTGGAATGATGTGCTAAAGGCAAAATATGGGTAAGGTGGGGTTTCCTCTCCAACTCTCCACAAAAAAGGTTTGTAATTGGTGGAAGGACTTATGTGCACCGATAAGGTGAGAGGGAAGACTAAAATTGGTTCTCTAAGTTTATAAAGAAAAGAAAAAGAAAATGGCGATCATACATCCTTTTGGTCGGGATGATGTTTGGTTGTTGGACAAGCCGTTTAGAGAAACTTTCTCAAGATTATTTTCCTTATCCGTCCAAAAAACCTGTAATATCAGTGAGATGGGACTCGAGGTGGAAGGGTTTTGGAGTTGGGATTTGAAGTGGAAGAGGAACTTCTTTGAATAGAAAAAAGATTTATTTCAAGAGTTATGGGGCCGAATTGAGGGGGTTTTAATTGGCCGTGAAGATGACCGTTGGCTTTGGGTGCTTGACCATTCCGCAGTTTTTTCGGTTAAATCGGTATATATGGCTCTTGACAAAACTTCTTACCAGAATGTATTTTATCTACTGCGTCTGGAAGGAGTTTGAAAACTAATTAGAAAAGTTTTGCTTTACCTAAAGTTCAAACTTTTGCTTGGCAACTTTTTCTCGGGATACCTCCAACAAGAGAAAATCTTTTAAAAAGAAGAATCCTTAGACCATTTACAATGGTTTCAACACTCGACACACACTTTTTCTTTTTCCAACACTTCACATCATTTTCTCTCTCTTTTCCACCTAATAATTCAACATTCATTCAACTTTTACACGCTCCAATGATTTTTTTTTAAAACATTCAACACTCTCCCCCACCACTTTTTGTTTCATATTCTTATTTAATTTTATATTTTTGTTTTTATGATTACATAAAATTACAATTATCGATTATAATTAAATTAAAATAATAAACACTTAACAATTTATCTTTTAGATTTTTGTAAAAACAAAATTTAT
>Ga0228711_1009931_pt1 | contig 12701 bp, 7 predicted proteins | sample MedpolnodulmetaG_2_FD_177996 | JGI IMG/M metagenome (GOLD analysis project Ga0228711, IMG submission 177996) | Root nodule microbial communities from Medicago polymorpha collected in Santa Monica, California, United States - brown nodules | ecosystem: Host-associated > Plants > Roots > Nodule...
ATAAGAGAGATATATATATATATATATATATATATATATATATATATATATATATATATATATTGTTTTTCATTGTTAAATCAATTACACAAATTTTAGAGAAAATATTTGGTCGTAGTTTTTTTTCTGCAAAGGTTTACGCTAATTCCCACAATTAAAATGACTTTTAATTAAATTATATAGCAAACCTTAACACTCCACAATTAAAAGGGAAATGTTAACTTGTGCCCTTGGGGCATAAGTTAAGAAACCAAATGTAGAAGGTTTTTCTTAAAACTTGTGTATTCAACGTCTTAAAAGTTGCAAAAGTTATATTTATTTTCAATATGAAATTTATTTTTAATTTCCATTTTAAACTCTTTAACTTGTGTCCTAGGGGCACAAGTTAACATGACCCTAATTTTATTAGTCCCACAACGCTAGTTTTGTGAAGGATATGGAAAAGGTCATCTGTAAAAAGAGGAGCTTGTTCTTTTAATCAAATTATACTGTTATTAATTAGTTGAACAGTTGATTATTTTTGTTGGTGGTGTTAATTAGTTAATTATTTAATTAATAACACCATTGTTGATTTATAGTTTTTTCTTAAAAAAATAGTTTTTTTTTTGCCTCTTGGGTCATTTGATTCAAACCAAAAAGTTAAATCAAGTTACTCAAGAACTAGAATCGAGTTGAGTTTGAGCTGAATAAACTCGAATCGAGTTTCGAACCAAATAAAATTGTAATAAATTCGACTCAACTCAATTTATTTTCAACATTAATTGTGAACGAAACTATACTCACATAAATGGTTTTGCGTATAAAAAAACCTTCCTAGTTTTTGTGGCTTACATAATGAACGGCTGACCTTTTATTTTTGAATGGCTAAGATCTATCTATATGGATGTATGCATCTATAATATCTATAATTCTATATCTATATATGGAGAGAGAGCACTAGAGAACAAAGATACGCAAAATACAAGCAATCCTCTAGCCATGTAAAGGTCATAGACGGATACAACTATGCAACTACTATTAATAAAATAATTATTACCCCTCCGTCCCTAATTATAAATCTTTTTTTAAAAAAAGTCTAATCTATAAATCTAAATGTCTATACAAATTATTATGTACATTTATTTATTTATTTTAAAAGTACCCTAATTAATACTACTAACTTGTAGTATTAGAATATAAAAAAATTAAATTAAATAAAAAAAAATCAATTTAGTAAAATTCACATGCAAAAAAAAGTCATGACTCGTGAGGCCCCACACCAACGCGGAAACGGAAAAGTCGTAGAAAAACAATCATGCCCCTGACCCTGACCCTCCTCCCACTCCGAGCCCCGTTACTCTTACTATAGGCTAATAACTCCACTCGCCTTAACACCAGCTCCCACCCTAATCATATGAAAATTTACCACCATAAAAAGGACATGAGAGCACCACAAAAAGCACATCGAGGTATCATCTTGAATAACTATCCAAGAAAGATTCTAGTTTTTTTTTTTAGTTTAAAGATTGTAGTTTGTGATCACATAATTGGATAGGAATCGAATTATAACATCAAAGGCAATACAATATAATATATCTATAAGATAGTATAGTTAGTATCAATATCTATACTAACGCATATATATGTACGTAAAACATTGCATGTGAAAGTAATAGTACCATTGGTTGAGAATCATATTGAAGGAATACATCCCCCCAAATGCTAGGACTAAAATTTACGATTGGTCGCTTGAAGTCAGGATGTTGGGTTGATTCAACTGGTGCGGGAGCTGCAAGAGATTCCATTCGATGATAATTTAACTGATGATGGTAAGAGCCAAAGAGAGTGTTTTGTAATAAGTTGATGAGAAAGTAATTTTAGGTTGGGGATATAAATAGTACCTAGGCACAAGGGCGCAGCCCTTCAAGTGGACGAGGTAGTCAAAGCTATAAAAAATAAAAATAAAATCCTTATTCTTGAATGATTGAATGAGTTGGTATATTTAGCTACTCTAAATAAATTTATAAATTTATTTGACGAAAGTAAGCAAAAATAAGAAACTAAAAAAATTAGGGTTATAGTAACTTGTATCCTTATGATACATAGTATTAAGGAACTTAAAAGTAGAAATATTCCCTCAAGTTTTGTGCATTATATTTATTACAAATTCAAAAATTTAATTAAATGCACACATTCCAACAAAAAATTATTATATTTGATTCATTAACTTGTGCCTTAAGAGAACAAGTTAGCTTTTCCCAAAAAATTAATACATGATTGATAAATTTATTTGTATTACTTTTACGAGGAATGCTAGCAACACTCTCTTTTGAACACTCTCTCTAACATTCACTCTTTTATTGGATGAAATTCATGCATGTCCCACCACTTTGTGTGGGTTCTATTTCCAAAGTGTACACTCACAATGATTTAAACCAATAAAAGAGTGAGTGTTAGAGAGAGTGTTCAAAAGTGAGTGTTGCTAACATTCCTCTACTTTTACACTTTTAGTCTCAACAATAAATATAAAGAAAACTTTTATAAGAATCAAATTGTCAAAACAATAATCATAAACAAATTAAGTGGATAATGAATTTCTTGCAAATAATTTATTTGGTTATATTATAAAAGAAATTACTAGTCTATTTAGTATACAATCATTTCTAAATAAAATTGACTTTTTGAAACGTATTGTATCCAACTATTCTTTTTTTTGTTTTTTGTGGTGGTCGGAGTTTGAACACCAGACCTTGCATATATTATGCATTGTCCTTACCAACTGAGCTAATCTCACGAAAACATATCCAACTATTCTAAATAGATATTGTAAATTTTTATTTTCTTTGTTATTGCTTTAATTTACATTTCATGTAAATAAAAATTATTGTAATTTTTTAAGCATGATGGTTATGTTTCGGATTAAGTTTGGTTTTAGTCTCTACAACACTCGATTTTTAGGTTAAGTTCCTAAGATTTTGATTAATTTTAGTCCTTAATTTGCGGTTATAGAGATTAAATTCAGGACTAATAAAAACACAATTTTTTTTTTCAAAAAATTTGAGACAAAAATTAAATAAATTTTTTTGTAGTGACTAAACCTAAAAATTTATAATTTACGGGACTAAATTATATTTTATCTTTAAATTTAATATGTTGATTTTAATTAAGAATTTTTTTTTCTTTATATTTGGTCCCAACGTAAAATTTCCGCTAGCTTCGTCGCTGGCACAAAGAGCAAGAGACATGGTTTGCGATTCCACTTGCTTGTTTTTTAAGACAATCTTTGTTATTTTAATAATAATTCTTTCAATTTTTTAAATTTTATCTTTATTAAAAATAATCAATTCTTTCCCTTAAGTCTACAAAAAAAAAGGTTTGAATAATTCTATTTTTGAAGAATTAAATTGATAATAATGTGAGAGTTAAATTATTGAATGATTATTCGATCACATGCACGAATATAATATACAGATTGATTCGGTGTTACATAAGGACATAAATTTTATGCAGGAATGGCTATCAAAGGCAGCAGCTATTGAAGTACCATTTACAAAGGTTGTTTCTAAATCACAGGAAATTTTTTTTTTTTACAGAAGGCAGCATATAAAACCCTTTCTCAGGGTCCTCGTCCACCGGTTAAATGAATATTATTTTTTTGAATATCCGGGGATTGGTAATAATGATTTCCGGCTTGCTTTTAGTGATATGTGTCGGTTACATCACCCGTCATTGGTATTTATTGCGGATTCTGTGGTATCTTATGATTCTATTCCAAGTTGGTTTCGGAGAAATGTTCATGTCAATAATTATTGTCTGAATAATAGGGGGGGACCCCTCCTTCCGTACCTGTGGGCAGTGTGGGGTTCTGATTTTGTATATACCGTGATTTTTGTCTCCTCTCAGTGTTTGGTTTTGGAAGGGAATTGTTGTGCGGATGGCCTTGCAGCTATGGGACATGATATTACTGATACTACTTGGTTCAACACTTTACCTTCTTCGTTGTTGGCTGACTTTGCGAGGGACAGACATGGGCTACCTAATTACAGATTTTCTTAGCTTTTACTGTTTTCCTTTTTTTTTCTGTCTTTTTTTCTTTTTATTTTGAGGGTCTTGACCTAGTCCCCTTTCCCCCTTTTTTTATTAATAACATTATGTATTGGAAAGGCGATAAAGGGTGGGGTTGTCTGTTGGGTGCCAACCTAGTTGGGATGCTTCAGACTCTCCCGGTTGCCTAACTTTTCTCTTGGCCTTATCAAAAAAAATAAAAAAATATCTGATGAAGTTAAAATTGAAAAAAAAAACTCAAACAACATACTTCTAAATATAATTCATAGATGTTTAAATGTACTTTATCACTTATATATTAATTATTTTTATAAGCTAGGGGAAATGTCAGACATCAAGAGGAAACAACGACATTCGAAAAACCTCCATCCTATACCGTCAATCTTCAAATATTATTAAAAAATGAAAAAAAATATAGAAGTTGAGGGACTATACCAAAACCCTCAAAACAAGAATGAAATGAAAGAAAAACAAAAGACTAAGCTGCTGCATTTTGTTGTTTTCATCATGAAGATGATGAAGTTTATGATATGCTTATGATGATGAGGTAGAAAACGCAATTCTCACGATATGAAAAATGTGCCCACATACGTAACTTGACAATGACTCTGTCTGTACCAAACCATTCTTTGTTTGCTTCAGCACCTCCATGCTTCTTATAAAATTTGACTAGAGTGATATATGTGGAAATCATTTATTTTGATCGAAAGAAAGGGAAAAAAAGATGTAAATGGGTGATTCTAGGCAAAAAAATGACATAAATGTAAAACTGCCCCCCTTCGATGAGTGAAAGAAAGAAAGAACTTAGAGAGAAAGTAAAGTTTCTCTCACTAAAAAACTAGGGCCGGCTTATATACATAGATTCTAATTTTTTTTATAAAATGTAAAAAAAAATCTCTAAATTATTGAATGTCAAAATTATTTTTATTTAAATCTGTAACAGGTTCTATGGGACCGTTTGTTATAACTTAAAAAAAAATCACTTTAAAGAGTATTATATTTGTTTGTTATAGTTGTTTTCAAAAACCATGTTCTACAAAAAAATCTAAAAACAGTTTCAAATGAAAAGATATTAAAAGTAACTTTTTAAAAAAAATAAATTTAAAGGCGGGTGAAAGTAAATAAAAAAAATGGTAATTCTGTAACAAAAAATTCATTTTATATAGTATCTAAACAAATTAAATTGTTTTTTCAAAGTGGTGATTGTTACTACGATATTAACACAAAATTGATTATGCTTTTTCATAAAGCCTCTTAAAAATAATTTCTAAATTATTAAGTGTCAAAATCATTTTTTTTAACCTACAAAAGTCGAGCCGTATATTTAATTTACATTTGCTAAAAATAAGTTTATGATGTTCATATTTTCATCTCAAACTAGATCTATTTGATGCAATAGAGCTACTTCCTATGAGTTTTTTCTTTTTAGGTAATCAAATAAAAAAACGACAATTGTTTATGCATGCGTTCACTCTCATACTAACGTTTATATTTACCCCTAAAAAAACATACTAGATCTATTTGATGCAATAGAGCTACTTCCTATGAGTTTTGTCTTTTTAGGTAATCAAATAAAAAAATGACAATTGTTTATGCACACTTCACTCTCATACTAACGTTTATGTTTACCCCTAAAAAAAAATTTATGTTTTATTTTTACAAAACTCATTTTCTTATCTAACATAAACATCTCAACAAATAATTCATATCTACTACGAATTCAAATATTTTATTTATTTGTTTTTAATACTTTCGAATTTTATTTTAACATAATTTATTTCGTTATTTTAAGAAGGTAAATTAGACAACCCAAATAGCATCGGGGAGAACCGAACCAGAGACTTTGAGGAGGAGCACACTCTCAGGTCCCAAGTCAATACAACCATACTAACCAAGTGGGTTCATAATTTCATTAAATTCCTATAATTTCATGGAACAACTTCCTATATATATATATATATGACCACTTATAATTTATTTTTTTCATGAAAACTAATCACTTATATTATTTTAGCACTTTTTTCCGTGTTTTATTCATTTATATTATATTTTATTATTTCTTCCATAAAAAAATTATTATTATTTTATCTTGACTTCTTTTTTCCCCACACTCTTCAACCATTTTATTTAGGGTTAAATATGTATTTGGTCCCTATAAATATACCAAATTTTCGTTTTAGTCCCTCTAAAATTTTCCTTCAACTTTTAGTCCTTATAAAATTTTCAATCACTACTTTTGGTCCCTATTTTTAAGTAAATTCTTGTATTTTTTAATGAAATTGTGCATAAATGTGTAGAATATTGTAAAAAAAAATTAGAATTTTTTAACAAAACACAAATTAATTATGAATTTTTAACCGTAAAAAATATAAAAATTCATATTAAATTTATGTTTTGTTAAAAAATTCAAATTTTTTCTCGGAGAGATTCTTTTAATATTTTGAATTTTTATGCAAAAATATGATTTCTACATATGAGTTTACTTTAAAGGAGGGACCAAAAGTGAAAATTGATAATTTTTTAGGGACTAAAAGTTAAAGAAAATTTTTAGAAGGACTAAAACGAAAAGTTAACATATTTATAGGGACCAAAAACATATTTAACCCTTTTATTTATTAGGGTTTTCTCCTACTTTGTAATATTTATCTTTCACTACTTCCCTCTCAGTATAATCTTTCTTATGTTTATCTAATTTTTTTTCATCTCAGTATTCTTTATTTTTTGCAAGTACGCGTACTTAAAATATGTTTATTTTATTTAATATGTGTTAATAATTTTACTAAATCCATATAATTTCATCTGTATGTGCATATATTAATTTACGGGTATTTAAAATATGATTTATTTTATTCAATTTATGTGTACCAATAAGATATTTGTCCCGTTCCGGACCGTGGAAAATTTTATTTGCGGGTATCATACATACAAAATTTTGGTCCTTAAAAGAAGTGTAATATATTTACTCTAAAAACACTTAAAATAATTAAATATTATAATCAAACATAAAAAACTAGGTTCAATGTTGACATCTACTCCTTATACGTGTTGCAGTAATTTTCATATTCCCGTATATTGTATTCAGAATATGCTTGATAATATTGTGATTAACTTAGTTTGTGTAAAAAATAAATTAGAACTTTTAAAATAAATATTTCACTTAATCAACCAAGGAAATCCCAAATGATACGTAATCTTAGAGATGGTCCTAAATATCCATAAAAATTATATTGTTATTATACTTAGGGTCCGTTTGTTATGGATTAAAATAAAAGTGTTTGCGTAAAAAATAAATAAAAACTTTTAAAATAAATATTTCACTTAATCAACCAAGGAAATCCCAAATGATACGTAATCTTAGAGATGGTCCTAAATATCTATAAAAATTATATTGTTATTATACTTAGGGTCCGTTTGTTATGGACTAAAATAAAAGTGATTTTACCATAAAATGATTTACAGATTATTTTATAGAGATTTTATGAAAAATCGGAATCTATTTTGCGTTTGTTTACTCTAATAAAAATCACTTTTTTTTTAATAATCTAGTATGTTTGGATACATGTATATAAAAGCGATATTTTGTTACAAAATTAGTTCAATCTTTTGATTCATATTTTCTCTCTCCTCTAAAAAATATCTATTTTTCGAAAAGCTACTTTTAATAGCTTCTCATTTGAAACTGTTTTTAGATTTTTTTTAGATTCTGATTTATTTTAAAAACTTTAACAAATGGATGCAATACTTTTAAAAGTGATTTTTTGCTTAAAAATTTTATAACAAACGGGCTCTTAATTATCTTAAATGTTCTGGAATGATTTGTGTGGTGCATGGCTTTCATGAATTAAAATTTCTGAATCTCTCACTTAATGAGAACCAAGAGAAAAATAAATTACTCCGTCGTTTTAAAATGAGTGTTGTTTTAATAAAGAAAATTGTTTCAAAATAAATGTCACTTTTGATTTTCAATGCAATAATAACTTTTTAATTTTCAATTAACATTCAATTAATAATATACTGCTTCCGTCCCAAATTGTATGTAACTTTAGAAAAAATATTTTCCCAAATTATATGTCGCTTTACAATACCAATGAAATATTAATGTTACTTTTCCTCTTATATCCTTAACTATTTATTACTTTCTCTTCTTTCAATTCCTTCATTTATCTTTCCCATATAATTTATTAAGGACAATTTTGTAAAACAACTCATAGTATCTATTTCCCACACAATATTAATTACATTTCTTAATATGTGTGAAATGCCTAAAGCGTCGTACATTTGGGACGGAGGGAGTATACACTACTTTCAAAGTATTATTTTTGTTGTATATTTTAAATTTTTCAAAAGTAATTTGGTTATTATTTTATTTTAGTTTGTCTAAATTTATTTAATAATAAATTTTGTTGACATATGCATGATATGCATGATTTCAAGTTGTCATGTTACAGGAGTTGTAGAACTTCCTTTTGAAATTGTCTACCTATTCTTTAGGTGATACTAGCTGGATTTTAATTATGTTCAATGTGTTTTAAAGTGTACTAGCTAAGTTTGACTTGGTATCTAAATAAGTAATTCAATTTTACTTAATTTTTGGTGATTTTGGGTTACTTCCGCTAAACTTCTTTATTTTATTTTTTAAACTCGGTATCTGATTCAAAGATCGACTATAAAATATCTTTATTAATTAATTAATTATATTGTGAAAATTAAGTGAAATGTGGAGCTATAAAATATTTGTTACGTCTTTTGCATTAAAATAGCTCTTAATAACATTCTTTCTGAACTAGAACCTCATTACCTTAAAACTTTGCTTCTTCTTTTCTTCTTCCAATTCTTTAAAGAACTAAGTGCTTGAGTTACCGATAGAGTATTTCTCGTGTCTTGATAGTCTTACGCTTACCGCCGAGAAGAACCTGTTGTATTCTGGGGGAGTTGCGGAATCCTGCGAATAATTCCTTAGTCCAGTGACATAGTCACACCTCATGTTTATTTTACAGTTTGTTATTTTGTAGGTTAATCATTCTCCGGTCATCCGTTACAACAATTGTTTCTTTAATGAAAAACAAACCAATAGTTGATTATGATAATTTGGTAAAATAAATCTCTCTTTCTTTTAATTAATAGATTTTTTTAATATGTATGTAAAAATCTTAAACGACGTTCATGTTGAAATGGGTGTTGTAAAAGATTTGAAAAGAATGAGTGGATGAGGTTAGAGGATGAGGTTAGAGGTTTGGGAACGAAGAGAACACGAGTTAGTGGGGACTGTAAGTGTTCCTACCAAGTGTTTGCATGCATGTACGTTCTCGTGTGGCGTGCTTAGTTTGTTGATACCGTTTGATTTTTATTCCTTGACAACAACTGGCTTAGTTTTTTGTTGACACCGTTGATCGTTACTCCTTAACAACAACTAGCTTGGTTTTTCTAGTGAACTAATCACTTTGTTTTAATATGAGCGTCGTATAAGATTTTTATATACAAATTAAGAAATATAATAATGGTGCCAAATAACATAACAATTTTACTAAACTAGTCTTATTTACTATTGATGTAAAGTTTTGAAAGTATTATATACTCAATTAAGTAGATGATACAATTGAAAATAAAATAATAAATCTACATTAAAAAATGTAAGTGATTTTCATTTTAAAACAATGTTTTGGCTAAAACCACACTCAATTTAAAACGGATGGAGTAGTATTCTCAATTTAAAACGGATGGAGTAGTATTCGTCTCTAGTGTCAACATGTTGGCTGTCATTGATTTTCATTGTTTTTATACGCATTCAGAGCAACTAGGACTGTTATATCTAAATCCAACGATTCAACTTTCTATACATATTTTGATTAATTTTAAAACAAAAATACTGAATTTAAAATTTAGACTATATTTTCTCCACCAACCGACCATGGTTATTCAATTGCGAGTGTCTAACGGTAAAGCTATCATGATCTCTATTTTGGACTGTCCAAAGGGCTATGCTCGCAACACTTCAGGCCCAATAAGCAAACCCAACCTAATATTGGGCCAACTACTTACTTCACACCCCCTCTTCGTGAGGGAGGAGCTTGTAGTAACACGGAACATCAAATCAAAACAAAAAATCATAATTAGACATGGCAACAAAGCCCATACCCATGGGTAATCCCCCGAACCAAATCCAAATTGATGGATTTCCCCACTTAGATTGGGTTTGGGTATGGGTTTCCCCAATTTTAAAACACGGGTACGGAACGAGTAATAGGGATATATGTATCCATCCCGAACCCATACCCAAACTTCGAATGTAAAAAAATCAATTTATTATCCCTTTTAGATGACACTCAATTCAAGTTAAATATTAAACTAATAAAAATAGATAAAAACTTTACTAAAAGTACTCTAAAATATGATATCACAGATTGTAACCAGTAGGTATTGGCAAAGTTAGCACACTAAATAACAACAAAAGAACTCATCCAAAACATTAAAGACTTCTACAGTAATGTTTAAAATGTTCAGCTCCACAATGATTATCTTTGTATTGTTGACGAAACAAGTCGTCAATAATTTAAAAATGTATCTGAAAATATATATGTACTGACAAATGAGAGCTTAGCTCAGTTGGTAGGGATATTGCATTTATATACAGGGGGCCGGAACTCGAATCTCGAACCCCCCACTACATTTAAAATGTGTGAATTCCAACCACAAAACTATTTGACAAAAAAAAATAGTATGAAGGTTATTTAGATTTCAAACTGTGGCATTACATATTTGAGTTATCAATACAATAATAAAACCATTAACAAACAAACCAAATGCAATGGTACGAAGGTAATTTAGATTTCAAACTGTAAAACGATTCACGACTAAGGAACAAAGATGGATTAAACTGTAAAAATAACCACTTATTATAACTGATCTTGCTTCTTCTACTCACATTGCTCGATGCTTATAGGATCTACAAGCAGTGCAACAATGTACTCTTTGAGCAGATCCGGATTTGTGTATTTATCCTCAAAGTCTTCGTATATGAAGTGAGTTACTCGCGCAAAATTAAGAATACATTCAAGCACTGGCCTTGGAATGTGGTGTAATTTTAGGCACTCTTCATTCATAACTCTCCATAAATCTTCAATCTCCTTGAGAATGAGTTTATAAGCCTCTTCTTGTGATATGCCATACTGCTTCATGCAACAATCAACTGAAGAGGCAACATGCACCCTTTCGTGCTCAAACTGTAAATAAAGCATCCAAAACTTTGTTAGAAACTTTTATGTCCCGTTATAAATTTCGTTTTGATAAATGAAGAATATCCCAAAATAAATTTTGCTTTTTAAGCAAAGGATAAATGAATTATTAATAAAAAAAAGTTGAGATTTAAACCAAAATTCACCAGGCTGAAATCCAGCCCTTATTGCTCACAGATTGAAAATATAAGTTAATCTATATTTTATGTATTGCGGCAAGTAAAAAATAAGTTGATTTCATAAAATATTTGTATATGTCTGTTACATACTGAAAATATAGGTTAATCTGTTTAATTGATCCTTTTCTTTTTTTGTTACAGATTTAAAATATAGGTTAAACCATGTAATAACCTTTTCTTTTTCGGTTTAATTGATCAAAATTTAAACCTATTTTCAGTGATTCTCTCGGATATTTGGGATAGTTTTGCACTTCCAAAGGTATTGCTTTTTGTTAGATTACCGACTCGGAGTACTCTCCTTAAATGGAATTACTTGGTAGATGGTGTTGTTGATGTCTTGCCTTCAAGAAACAATGGTTCATTTATTTTGTGCGTGCGATTGACGATTAGAGTTTGGTATAAAGTGTTTAAATGGTTGGATATTTTTCTCATTATTGTTTTGATAGATATTTTTATCTCTATGAAACACGAATACAAATATGGATTAAAAGTGAAACACCCTATATATTTTGTACATAATTGCTATATGGTGCGAAAAAGGAAGGCACAACTGGCACACGATGCATGGGATGGTGGTATTATATTTTTGAAATAAATAAAAGTTAAAATAAGTTATAACAAAAAACACATCCTATGATCATATTTCCAATAAAAAAATAAAAATACTAGTACTGTAGTACCTTATGTGTGGATATATCGTCCGCGAGTCTAGCAAAAATTGACACAGCATCGATGATTGTTGGGTAGTTTAAAATCCAATCAACCAACTCTTCGTTTGAAAGTTCTCCAAACACAAGGAAAGTTAGTATTATATTTGGAATTGCAGAGCTTGCTAATCCATTAACCTTGTATTCATCATATGTTGGTATATATCCTGCTTTGCACCATTTTGCTTCAACCAAATAGGCTCGTGCCAATTTATAAAACTGAAAACAAATAAAAATATTGATCAATAAATTAATTGAAAACCGAAAGATAGGGAATATAAAGTAGGTTTTGCTGCTGGGGTGACTAGGTTGGTTTCAGGTTCGATTCTTACCACCAATAAATACTACTTCACAATTAAGATGGTAACATTTGTTGTTCCAAAAATATTTGAAAAATAAAAAATAATTCATAAGTTTTGAAATATAGGAATTTGGAAGCTTACATCTTGTTTAATATATGGCAACACCAAACTTGATTTTCTAATCTCCACCATTGTCCTTTCAATTTCATCATAGAATTCTACAATTGTATTAAATAC
>Ga0228711_1009937_pt1 | contig 12694 bp, 5 predicted proteins | sample MedpolnodulmetaG_2_FD_177996 | JGI IMG/M metagenome (GOLD analysis project Ga0228711, IMG submission 177996) | Root nodule microbial communities from Medicago polymorpha collected in Santa Monica, California, United States - brown nodules | ecosystem: Host-associated > Plants > Roots > Nodule...
GGGCGTGGGACGTTCGGTGTCTAGCACCTTTGGGCATGTTTTTCTTTGACTGATGATATTTGTATACAACCATTTGATGAGAACTTTCTCTCTCTCTCTCTCTCTCTCTCTCTCTCTCTCTCTCTTATTGGTAAGAGAGAGAGGTAAGAACATACTGTGAATATAAGAGAAAGGGTTGTGCAAAAATTATCACAAAATAGTTATACAAATATCATTTTTTTTCTGTCTTTTTTTTTGGTTTTGTTCATAGTTGAGAGTTTTTCTTCTAGTTTTGGTAGCGGCTTATATACGGCGTCGTTATTTGTTTCCAAATAATCTTATTTATCAACAATGCACTGCAGGGCTTTTATCAACAATGTATTTGGAGGGGGAACATTTTAACTCTAAGAGCAAGGGTGTGTTTGTTTCAAGTTTACAAAATTTATTCCTAGGAATAACATTTCTTGGAATATAAAGATGGGAATTTTATTCCAAGGTATTTAAGAAAAATATGTTTGGTTAACTTTATAATATTCCTTGGAACCATAAAAATAGGGATTATAACTGGTAACTATATAAGAATTTATTCTCATCTCCATGGGAACTTTATTCCCACCCTTTTGCTTGGGAAAATTTTTCTATTCCAGGAACATTTTATACCTGGGAATAAAATTTAATAAACTTGTAACAAACATAGACATATGTATTTCTATCATTTTATTCCCAGGAATCAACAAATATAACTTGAAACAAGTTAACTTACTCCAAATCATGACATTTAATTCCAATATTGATCAATAACTTAGATTAATTGATATGGTAGGTTTTAATTTCGTTATCTATTGAAGTCAACACTCATCACCATAAAATAACAAAACAATTAATGTCTTTTAATTGATTGATTTTTTTTATTCTTCACTTTTTACTTTTTTTTTTCTCACGCTAAAACAAATTGTAAAAGGATTAACAGCAAATCTTATGTTTTTATGATTAGACAAGAAATTGTTTTATGCGTACTCCAAATGACCACAAGGATATATAACATGATTCATTGTCTTTCTTATACATGTTGTTGTGTCTTTAATTACCAGCAGGAACAAGCACCCATACCGGGATGGACTACACAATCAAATGTTCCTGATTGTATTGTATCGCATTTGACCTTTGTTCAATTTAAAGGATATCGAGAATTACCAGATGAGTTGTTATTTGCTGAATGTATCTTGCAAAACGGCACTGTTTTGAAGACGATGAGTATCATGATAGGGTTTTTAAGTTTTGGTGTTAACCCTTTTACAATTTATTTTAGCGTGAGGAAAAAAAAAAGCAAGAGAGAAGAATAAAAAAAAAATCAATCGATTAAAAGACATTAATTATTTTGTTATTTTGTGGTGATGAGTGTTGACTCCAATAGAGAATAAAATTAAAGCCTATAATATTAATTAATCTAAGTCATTAAACAATATTGAAATTAAAGGTCATGATAGTAAGTTAACACACTTACTCTTAGAGTCAAAATACATCTCCTTATATATTTGATCATATTATATATAGTTAAACGTTTTAGAAAAATGGATAGACAAACACGTTAATGTAGGACTTTCTGTTATTAATAAATAAAGAAGAGGTAAACTGGAGCAACCTCCCTCTATGTGTGAAAGAAACTTCAATTACATGTTTCCTTCATAATGTTAAAATCTACTTTCTTCCTTTAACATTCCTGTCTATTCTAATAAAATGAAATTTCAAATGTGCATCTTTTTCTTTATTGTTGGTTTTCAGTATCATTTAAATCTTTTAATATATTTCTCGAAAAAAGTTTTACATTTTCTCTTCCTGTCCAGCATACTTTAAATTATTTTATACTGAATCGATTAAAGTCTTTGAATTTTATTTTTTTTGAACGGCCAAAAAAGTCTTCGAATATATTTTTTTTGAACGGCCAAAAGTCCTTGAATAATAAGTAGAAGTTTCATGTTTAACTTTCCTCTCTGGATATAATATCTCGAGAATCTTTGATTTTTTATATTTTTTTATATTAAAGAATCTTTGATTCATTGAGTAAGGATATGAAGTTGCAATTTCCTTAAAAAAAAATAAAAAAATCATTCGACCTATAAGCTAACTATAACCGATTCCCTAAAATAAAACTAACTATAACTGATTTCTACAATTGACTACAGTTAATTATTTTGTGTGTAGTATCATCAAGGTGCATTCCCCTAAAAAAAAAAAAATCATGAATATGCATTTTGCTCTAGAGTGCTAACTAAGTTTGCACGAGATTTTCTTAGGAACAAACCCAAATTTAAAAAAAAAAATGAACACACCCGTACAAATACCTTTTTATTTAAAGATTAATTAAATAGTTTAATTATGTTAATGATATGACTAATTTAGTTATCATTTAATTTTTTCATTATTGTGAACGTTCAAATAATTAATTTGTAATTGTGCCTATGTAACACTAACTCATCAAATTGATAGACAAATAGTGTAACTTCCATTCGTTAAGCTCAGGTTATGTTAGGATGTTTTTAAATAAAGAATAAGAAGGTTCTTTTACAAGTATTTTTAGCGAAAATAGCTAAAAATACTTAAATAAAAATGAATAATATTTTTTATGACTATTTTTTTGAGAGGAATATTTTTATAACTATTATTTAATTAAATTTTATAATTTGTATTAAATTATAAATTTGCTAATTTTTTCAGTAATTTAAGCATATATTATTTTATCATATTTAAATGTATTCTCTCTTTCAAAAAAAAAAATGTATTCTCATAAACTAATTTTATCTTTTTTGTTAAAACGAAGAAGTTGGAAAGTGGAAATTTTTTTATTAATCAAAGTGATACTAATGATTATTGTTAAAAACGTCGTCAATGAGATTTATAATTTGTAGCTTTAATGTATAAGACTAAGTTCTTACCACTGAACAACACTTCGGTCGTAGCCAAAATTGAAACATAATCTTATTTGTGATTTGAAATGTCAAACCATATAAAGTTAGTCTATTTAAATATCATAGTAAAAATCAAAATGAAACATAATCTTATTCATTTATTTGTTTGTTAACCTATTTAAATATATTTCAAATTACTTATCGGAAGATATTCATAAGAAAGATATCTTTAGATAAGCTTACATGTCATACCATATTTTCATAAGTCTATAAAGCAACTTGAACCGCTACATTTTGCATGTGTGTGCTGATGGACATAATTGACAAGTGCACCAAATTGTAACAAGTAATAAAGTAGTAAGTTTATCGTTCTCTACAAAGATTGTCGTTCAACTTCGCAATTAGCAAAACTTATATTTAAGGGTGAACTTAAAAGAGATTTGAATATGTTTGCAGAGTTTAATTTCCCTACCCAATGCAAGATTAGTTTTGTGATTCTGATGATTAACGACGATTAGGGAATCCTTGAATCCCCATTCGTCTTTATTGGAATTAACTCAGAAAAATATCATATATGTGGTGTCTACTTATGATTTAAGAAACTAAATTTAGAAATTCTTATTAACCCTAACGACAACATGTGTGGTGAGACAAACTAGTTATAATTACCGCGTTACCGGAAGGAAGATTTAGAAATTACGAAGTTTCATACTTAATTTCATTAGCTATAATTAAGAATTAAGCAATTGGAACTGTCATAAACAAAATAATGAATTCGGGATGTCAATCCTACTAATTCTCTACAGATCAATTTTTAAGATTACCGATACATATTCTCAATTGAAAAAGCATTAAGTACATGCAAGAATGAATTAAATCGGAAACAAGAAAAGTATAACTGAATAGAAACTTTATTAATTGAATTCAACAAATAAGAAATGGTTCATCTTAGAACCCTAATGAAAGAGCTTTAATTGCTCATGGTAACATACATTGTCGTGGAACTCTGATGTTTGACCCTGGCCTTGAACCGCCAGCTTTATGAATGAAAAATAATGTGTGCAGGGGTCTCTATTTATAGCATATGATTACTTGGGGTTTGAGAGAAGAAAATTGGGCTTTTTGCACATTTTCTACTTGAAAAACAAGCTATGCGCGATTTTTGCCTGCATCCGTGCACAGGATGCGCATATAGGGGCGCATGAGGCAGCCCCTGTTGTACGAAATATTGCGTTTTCATCCTGTTTCGATCGTTCTTCTGTCTGAAAACTCCTAGGAACTTGAAATGAATTTTTTTCAAGAACCTTCTAATAAGCATTGAACTTCAATCTTCATAACCTTGATCCTTCATGTGATGTATTGATTTATCGATCTACATGATTTCTCACTACAAAACACTCAAAACACCTATGAAGTTACATGATTTAGGATAAAAGTGTGAATTACAACGACTTGAGTGAAAACAATACAATATGTGAAGTAAAATTTTAGGATCAAATATGTGTTTTTCATCGTTGAAAAAAAGTGACTTAAGAGTTTTAGTACCCAGTATGATGAGACACACAAAATATTTTTGGGTTTAGTTCACCACCGAAGCTCTAAGGATAACAAATCTCAAGTTCACACATTGCAATTAGAATCAAAGCAGGCCAGTTTTTGTAGGCTGAATACATCATCCGCGTGTGTTTCGCTATCAGCTACAAGCTCAAGTATATTCTAAAGAGTAACAAATTTGTTTTGAAAATTCTATGCCTAGCCTTGAGGAGAAACTAGAAAGAGCTAGATTGAGTTGCAAGTATACCACATAAAAATTCATTATAATTAGAAAGAAAATAACTTATAATTTTTTTAACTTGTTGAATGTAGTTGCATAGAAATATGTTTGTCGTAATAATAAATACACAAAAAAGGGAATGATTGAGAGATGAAAACAAAGTCACATGGACACAAATTCCTGGTTTTGGGTCAATCTGAATGTGATTTTCCCATGTTAGAAATAACTAAGGGCCCTTTAGCAAATGATCTTTTAAAATACACTGATATCAATTTAATATTATTTTAATATTTAAATTATTTCTAATTGGTTGAAAATGTTGGGTAAGTCCCTCTCAAATTGGAACCACACACAAAAGCAAAAGAAAAAGAAAAAGAAAAAAGAAAAAAAGAAAAAGTAATAATAGAAAGAACAAAAAGAAGAGATGTGTGTTTCAAGATAATTGTTTTTCTAAAATCCATTATTTCCCATAAACACATGAAAATGACCAAAAACACATCAACGGTAGTTAACTACCGCTGACTTATAACTAGAAAACGGACGGTAGTTAATTACCGTTGAAATTTTGGTCATTTTCGTGTGTTTTTAGGAAACAATGGATGTTAAAAAAGCAACACTACTTGTGTTTCAATTGGGCCAAGCCCATGACTCCACGTGACATGTGTTTGTGTGGACTGTGGACATATAAAAGTGATTTTATCCTAGTGTTCAATGAAAATTGCTCTTTAGACGCTCACACACACTTTAAATTATCAAACATATCTACAATAATAATTAATTATTAATTACAACCAGTAATAGACTCCTGCTTTGAATTGTTCTATTCTTAGGTGAACACACAAGAGCGCAGGAGTTGGTAGACTGCAAGAGTGATTTCTCTCTCTCATTCACTCATTGGCAAACATGTGGCTCATATTAAAAGAGAGAATAATATGCATGATGAAAAATTGTGTTTTCTACTTGTGGATGAGATTGAAAGAGATAATAGTATGAACAATGATTTGAGCCCCAATTTACACTGAATACAAATAATTGTCGTTCGACAACGAACTGTAATTAATTACTATTGGAGGGTATTTTCGATAGATTATGGTGTTTGAGCAAACATAGATGTCCAAAGAGCAATTTTCATTTTCAATAAGGTTGCAATATTAGCTTGGAAACAATTGCGCATATGCGTGTGTGGAGAGACATGGAGGGAGGGAGATGAATTGTGGCTCCAATGATGAAAGTGTCTTTAGCAAATGTTCTTTGTTTTGACTGAAAATTAGTATGTTGTTTTTGTCATCAAGTTAGTGATACACATATAGACAATTAGTAATTTTTTTTTAAAGAAGACAATTAGTAATTTATCAAATAAATTATTAAGTGTGTGTATATACGCGCACACACATTTATAAAATATTTATGGGAAATGTTAAAGAGTGCCCTTGGGGCATTTATTAAGAGGATAAAAATAGAAACATTGTATTGGGAAATTGTGAAAAATGAAAAATTTAACTTTTTAAAATCAAAATATTGTTGAATTCAATGTAAATTACTACTTTTGGTTTCCTTAACCATTGCCGTGAGGGTATTAGTTAGCAAGACCCAATATTTATATATATAGGTGGTCAGCAGAAGTTAAGAAAGGATTGACAAACTATCTCAACTCCAAATTAGTACCAGTTATGATGGAGTTGTATTTATATAGTATGTTGTGCGCTAATGGAAGAATATGAAGAATTTTTTTTTTTTAAAGAATTCTAACATTTCCTCATTTTTATGGAAACCTATTCCTTCTCAAATTGGATTAACTAACTTTATTATTTATCACTTTCTATCATTGGTGCTTTTATTCTCGGTCTCATTTATGTTGATTTAATGATGGGAAAAAGATTTCGGTGTTAGACATTTTTGATGGCGATGCCTATTGGTGGGTCCTTGTAACAATATATATTTTGTCGCAAATGATACACCTGAGTGCGTGATGGTGCTCGTCAATGGTGGTTTTGGCGGTACCATCATTATCCTCATGCAAGCTGGGAACTGTCCAGTGACACCCTTATATGATATTTCCATATGGTGTTTAGTGAAGTTTTGTCTTGTTAAGGCAATAGAAATTGACGACAACGATTTTGAGATGCATCTTGGGGTTGAAACTGTACAAGTACCAAACTCTAACGATGATTCTGATTACTTTAAAGTTATGATTGATGAAACAATAATCCATTCTTCCAATTTTCGTGCCCACCGCAACTTTCATACTTCACTTCTTCTCACATGTCTCTTGGTTTTGAGACCTTATCACCACTCACCTTACCCAAAAATTTAAACTTTCCTCAATTGTGTTAAAAGTGATGTTGGATATTGCCATTAATTGTCCAAATTGATCAATGGTTCGAGCAATCAGCGACACCATATCTATGGGATACAACACCATATGACCTAAGTTGGTGCTTTGTTTGTGCTAAAGTGCTAATTACAACCTTGAGGACAAGATTGTTGTCGATGGATGGAGTCCAACCACAATTTCAAATGCCTAATTTCTACATTTGGTATACTAACATATGTCATATGTAAAAACGTTTATATGTTTTCTAATTTCTAGAAATACCATCTGATTGCCAATAAATAGTAGAGGTTTCTATACTATAACTGAATTTCATTTTGGTTTTACTAGGAAATAAAACTCAAAATGAATTTTTTAAGTGTCGAAATAGAAAACAAACTCTTAAATATCTATTTGTCTTTTACAACGGTACAACTCAATTTGAAACAAACCAAATTATTCTTACAGACAAATTGAAGTCAAGCATGAAAGGATTTCACTACAGTAAAGAAAAAACAATATGGAATCAGATGCAGAAATAAAGTCAAGATTCGTAATCCTCATGCAGTGAAGAGGGTCATAAAACCACATAACATGTTTCAATAGTCACAAAGTCAGAGTATGCCTAATATATAAAGTATAAACAGTACTCCTCAAAATAGAATTCCCAAAATTTTCAAAACCAAAACAAACTTCTAATAGGCAAGCACACAGAGATATATATATATATATATATATATATATATATATATATATATATATATATATATATAAAAATACATGTAACACTATTATTTATATCACTAAGTGACCATATAACCTACAAACCTACTTCATCAATGCATGATTCACTACATATGGACCGTCCGACTAAAATGGACGGTCCAGACTTCAAGTTCGGTATTTTAGATATAAAAAATTATAAAATCTACATTAAAATCTAGACCGTGTGATCAGATATGGCTAACTTCACGCAATAACACTGCACACAGATCCAAATACATTCATAACTTAGCCTTATTCTTGCAGATTTGGCTTTTGATCTCCATATCAGGAAAACCAAAAACAAATTGACAATTAGACTTAGCAACAATATGTTTCTTGATGAATCCAAGAAAAGTAACTCTTCCAGGAATCCTAGTAACTGTTTCCAAAGAGAGTTGACCACCCATTAAATCCCCTAATAAACCTGTCACATTGGATGCTAATTTATCAGCTTGAAGGGTAAGTCTACAAGGAAGAATAGTAGAACTTCTTGCAGGAATCAAACCAGCATATATATCTGTGTCTCCAACTTCAACACCTTTATACATCAAAAGACTAGTTCCATCTGCATGTTTGAAGCTTGCACGGTTTTGATTATCAACTTGAATCTTGAGATCTAGAGTAACATTGAGTTGTATGTTAATAGCAGGAAATGTTAGACGAGGTGATATACCTTCTAAAGTTGCTGAAACAACCTTTGTTTTTGGTTCTTTTGGCTTGAAAAGGGTTAAGGCAAGAATAACACAAACTATTACTAAAATTAGTAATAGTAACAAAACTATGCATATGCAAGTTACACATCTGTGTCTTCCCTTTTTTGGTGGAATCATCAAAGATTGTTCTTCTTGGTATTGTTTATTTTGTGAATCCTTCATGGCCCTTTGTTTTCTTACACAAGCAAAATTGAGAAATGGTGAAATAGAAATGTTACCATAAGGTTGGATGAATAAATGAGATTTGATATGTATGGTGCGATGAGGCTACATTTATAAGAGTGACATTGTGCCAACCATAATATTATTAATGAATCTATATCTATAGGTGTAGTTGGTAGTTGTGGGGGTCCAATTGCATTACCTATGAGTCAAGAGTAAATGCGCGGCTATAACCATTACGAGTTGTAACTGCCACTCCCACTACACGCTTCTTTCAAATCCATGTATGTATGCATTGATTGCTCTTATTAGCATGCTCCCTGCATATTCCATCAGGTTTAGTAGTAAGTTAATTAAAAGAAACAGAGGTGTTATTTTACCAAATTATCGTAATCAACTATTGGTTTGTTTTTCATTAAAGAAAAAATAATAAATTGAAAGTAGTGTATATATAGTATTAATTGAAGGATACAATTGAAAAAAAATTATTATTGCATTGGAAACTGAAAGTGATATTCATTTAAACAAATTTTTTTTCCTAAAATGATACTCATTTTGAAACGGAGTGAGTACTAATATTATCGTCTAAATAAAAAAGTTAATATCTATATAGAATAAATTAATTTTATTTTGTCCATAAATTCTTACTTAACTGGTAAAAAATGTTGAAATCGTTAGACTAAACGTTGTGATTAGAGTTCTAACATCGACTCTAATACATGCAGTTTGCAATGGTTATCATCATTTCATCTATCTATGAATAAAAAAAAATTTCTACTATGTGTCTACTATCCTCTCTTTAAATAGAAGTATCCATTAAATATAAATGGTCTTAAATTTGATTATGAAATGTGATTTTTTTTTTATGGAGACATTGACAAGCACCACAAGAAACCAATAATATACATAATTGTGAAATTTTGTAACCTATATAAAGATGTCTAACTCAACAATATCGACATTGTCAATTTAACTGGTCTTATGGACAAAACGATTTTCTTTTTGAAAATGAAGGGTGAACACAACGGGTCTGTTTGGTAAAAATAAGCTATAAGCTAGCTGATAACTGAAAAGCTAGCTTATAGCTGATGGCTGATAACTTATAGCTGAAAAGTTAGCTTATTTAAATTAAAGTGTTTGGTAAAATTAGCTCCTGAAGTGGTTGCTAAATATAAAATGACATAAAAAGACGTTTTTTTTTTTTCATAAATTATACATATAATAATTTTTACTTAATCTATTTCTTTTTAATTATTTAAATATAAAATGTACTTTATGAATTCAATTTGACATTTTTGATTGAACAATTTTGTTTTGATGAATTTTATTTAACTAAAATTGCTTTACTATTTATTGTAAATTAAAAAAAAAGAACAACAAAAATATAAAAGGAAGATGACATAAAAAATGTCCCCTAAAAAAAAGGGATATAAAACTTCCACCAAAAGAAAGTGATATCAAGCGTGGGTAGTTACCTTGCCTATCAACGTGGTGTTTACTAAAAAAATAATAAAATTAAATTAATAAGGTTAAAATTGAAAGAGAGTATAAAAAGCTACCAGCTATAATCTAAAAAACTATTTGAAATAGCTTTTCAAAAATCACTATAAACTAATGAGAAAAACATTTTACCAAACACGTCTCATTATATCAAAACAAGTTTATAAGCTAGTCCAAGAAATTATAAGCTAGCTTATTTGTGTTACCAAACAAAGCTAACGACTTGAGAGCTTTTTTCTTTTTTTAAAGGGAAACGACTTGAGAGATGTAAACATGGTAATAATAATATAGAAAATGGACTATACAACATTTAATGAGAGTTTTAGAATCGTATGCCTACATAGTGCTGTAATTTTGGACTATTTATTTTCTCATCCTATGTTATTCTCACGCATCCTGCAAAAAAGATCAAAATACCTCTCGTTCGGATCATATAATATGAACCATATTGTTAGCATATTTCAGAATATAAAATCCAAATTATTTCGAACTGTGATTTTTTGTGTTTTCTTTGATGTCAAAGGTCTCTGCTGACCGTCGTATAATCTCCGCATAAACTGCAAAGCAATTACATGGATTATATGAACGGTCAGCAATGACCATGACACCATAAACACTCCTGAAAAACTAAAAATTGTTGAAGAAAGAGTAAGAAAAGAGGTGAAGTGAAGAATGAAGGAATTTGTTGAAGATGCAAGCCTATTTATAGCCTAAAACAAGTCTTAGAACATAACTACAATCAAATAAAACATTTTCCACCGTCCAAAAATTCATTAAACACTCCACTAACCGTTCAAACCATTGGTGAAACGCCACCGCCAAAAAAACCGAGGGTTTCAGATTACATAATCTGAAACTATCTAAAACAAATTCGGATTATATAATCTAAACAACCCGAGACTGTGTTTTTGGAGGATTTTCATGGACGATGACATAGAAAAAAAATTAAAAAAGGCATAAAAAAATAAGTAAACAACTTAAAACAACATAAACAACATAACATTCTAGGATGGTGTTCGAAGAGGTGCTTTTGAACTTGATCCGGCAGGCCTGCCAACTGACATATTTCGATCGGCAGACCAATTGGATCAAGTTCATAAGAACCTCTTCGAGATTAGATATGCAACTAGATCAAGTTCAAAACTTCATCATGCTCTGTATCTATCTATGTATTTATTTATTTTCGACAATATGTTGAAGATCTTCATCATGCAGTCAAATTGAGAGTTATCTATTTGCAACCGCATGAGAAAGATCTTCAGCACAATGACAAAAATTTCCATGGTTTTTTTGGTGTGTGTGTGAGTGTTGCTAGTAATGAAAACAAAAACATTTATTTATAGAGGTATCTGGACGTTGTGGACCACATAAACTGTCGGTGCAATGTGAACCATACAAAAGAATCATATACTCAATTAATTCGGATTATATAATCTGAATTGCACTTACACCCTAGAAAAAATTATGTTTAACGAATGATCTTCAAATTTTAGCGTTTAAATGAACACCTTTAGCGTAAAGTAAAACATAATTAAAATTTAATATATATATATTATTTAAAAGATAATAAAACAACTTAATTCAACAACATATGACTAACCATAGACAACATAAAACACGTAATTAAATAAAACATAGCACAACATCACAGATCATTTAAATTAATGTCTTCGTATGGTGCGTCCAAGAGTGCCCTGATCTCTTCGTAGTTCCTGGGCCGGATCAAACTTTTCTTAATTTGTTCAACATATCTGACCAACGAAGCGCCCAACTCGATCGGCCATCTAGTATTGTACCGACCAAAGATCGAGAACATGGTTCTCACGTCATCGCCGTTCATGAGCTTCATCCGGCAGAACCGCACACTCTCGGCTAAGTTGGTCGATGGACATTAATACTCAACACCATCCACCATCTCTGTGTCTATGTAGTTGAGTTGGCGGTTGATTTGATCTAGTTGATCCTTCAACCCGGAGAGGGTGACATCAATGTGAATCCTGAACATATGGGGTAGTTTCCCCCCGTTATAGTAAACTGCAACTAATTTGGTTTTCAGATCAAAGACAGAGTTTTCCATAGTTATTTTGTGGTTTACTGGTTATGAAAACAAGGAGACATATTTAAAGAGGTTTCTGGGCGTCCTGGACCACAGAAAAACAATCATGTATTAAATTTTTTTGGATTATATTATCTGAAATGTCCCTCTCCCTACATAAGGTGTGTAGTTTCTCTCATTTTTTCCTGGGCCGGATCAAACTTTTCTTAATTTGTTCAACATATCTGACCAACGAAGCGCCCAACTGATGTAAGATTTTTACATGTCATAAAACTATTTACACGTAAGTATAATATGATCGTATCCGCAGGGAGTTGCGTATTTCATAAGTGTTTTCACAATATTCATCACGTTAAGTGTTTGGGTATAAATTGTTTGTTTGTGTAAAACTATTGTTCTAATCGACATAAAAGTAAAACGAGAAGAGATAGGGCTATTTCGCTTGGGGTCAGAGACATCAACCAAGCGTAACAGCTGCAATCTCTTGACCAAATAACAGATTCTAGCCTTTTTAAACGATATTATCAC
>Ga0228711_1009941_pt1 | contig 12688 bp, 4 predicted proteins | sample MedpolnodulmetaG_2_FD_177996 | JGI IMG/M metagenome (GOLD analysis project Ga0228711, IMG submission 177996) | Root nodule microbial communities from Medicago polymorpha collected in Santa Monica, California, United States - brown nodules | ecosystem: Host-associated > Plants > Roots > Nodule...
ACGTTTATAATAGTTGATGAAGAAAATAAAGAGGTTTAAAATAATTACGGCGGTGATGTTGTTGATGTTTAATAATATTTGGTGATGTAAGTAGTGATGGTTATATATGGTGATGTTTAGAGAGTATGGTGATAAAATGGTGAGAATATTTATAATTGGTGATGAAAATAGTGATGCTTAATTATGGTGACGCTCTTGTTTATGTTGTGGTGTTTTGCATATTAGGGAGAGTCGTGCATTAATGAATGATATGTTGATGATGTGTTGATGCGTATTTACTTGACGAGTCGGTCCCATGCATACATACTAGAATTGAGTCTAGGAAAAATGGTGATGAATCGGTGATGAAAAGTTCAGTAACATATCTCTGGCAACTTTGTGATGATAGGTGTGGTACCACATTCATATAGGTCTTAGGATGAGTCAATATGCATTTAAATGACATACTTGTTCTTGATATTTTTAAATATGAAGTGCAATGTGATGGTGTGATATACGACACGTTGAGAAAGAATAATAGATGTTGATGATCTTGTAATGGTGGAATATTGTTCTTATTCTTATGATATTTCAATATTGTGAATATTTCCTTATAATATGTTATGGCTGGATTTCTCATCCCTTTCTTGTTGTTGTGTTTATGGTGTCTGTACCCGTGGGGTACAGATACTTTCTCCTCTAAGACCCTTTTTTTCATTCTCTAGCTCTTTCTCTCTCTACCTCTCTCAAAACTCTAATTCCTCTTATGACATGAGTTTATATAAGCTCTACACTAATGGGCTCAACTCTCAAATATCTTAATAGGCTCAAAGTTCTCAATAACTATTTCACAAAGTTTCTACTCACTTAGCGGATAAAATAACGAATAGTTACCGGCTCTTAATTAATTAATTACCCTGATACACTAGTAACTTAGTAAAAATAATCTTTACCAGTACAACACTACAAATAATTCTCTCAATGAAATTACTAATTCACCCATGCTCGCAAAATGACTAAAGTACCTCTAAGTCCAAAATGACTAAAATACCCTTCTAATAGCAAATCCCACTAAAATACACACGGAGGCAAATAATCACATACAAGCACAAATAAACACAAATGAAAACAATTAAAATAAATCTAACGAAAATCGGGTTGTTACTGCATGCACTTGACGGGGCCCTGACACATTGTGCAACTATTAATAAATCATTGAAAGTGGATGCAAAGAATATTGGAAAAAATAGTTTACAAGTGATGCCATTACTTGATCCTGAAAATGCAAAAACAAAAGGAGCTCCAAAAAGAATAAGGAGTGGGATCGAGAAAGGTTGTAAGAAAACATCTGGTAGTAAAGAGAAAAAGGTTAGAAATTCTAAAATTATTTTGTGATTTTCACTCTAACAATTTTTGTTTATTGTTCTTGTTCTGACATGATACTGTTCAAACGGAAGTAAAAAAGGGGCTCCCTTGGTGAAAACATGGTTCTGTCGACATGATTGGTATGAACCAACATTGAAATGTGCTTTGTGAAGACAAGATGATTGAGCTGGAACTTTTGCTAACAGATGAACCTAATTAAAGTTTTTTATGTTATGTTTTGGGATGTAAACATACTTGGAAATTTTATTCAGTGAACACTACTTTTTTCCTGCATGGATAATTTTGTATTGGCGGTTATATTGAATCTGCATGGTGGTTACTTCAATGAAGACAAGATGATTGAACTTTTGCTAGCAGATGAACATGAACCTAGTTAAAGTTTATGTTATGTTTTGAGATGTAAACACTACTTTTTCCTGCAAGGATCATTTTGTATTATTTTGTATTGGTGGTTATATTGAATCTACATGGTAGTTACTTCAAAAGATCAAAGGTCATGTTGTATAAATTAAAGGTCGTGTGGTATAAGCAACAAAAATGAAATAATTGAAAAGGATAAGGTTTAACAATCCTAGTGTGTGTTGCTAAAAAAAAAAAACAATCCTAGTGTGTAAAATTCAAATAAAAATCAGCTGAGAAATCTCATTAGGATGACATTGACAGGGAAACAAGTTAATTTATAAGTAGCTTATTACAATCAAAATAACTTGGTGTCACCCACACTAAACCTTATTCCATGCCAGAGTTTAGAAGTCAAACTTATCATCACTTTACATAGTTAACTATGACATCTTTAAAAGGGATTGATACCAGCCCCACTGCTCATAAGATTTGTACCCATGGAGCTCGAATGCAGCCTGTTTGAGCACAATTGATCTATACAATTTCAGCTTAAAGGGCCTACGGAAAACAAATATAAAGTTCAAACCATATGACATCACAACAGACCCCAAGCCATAGCTGTGAAATATCAAGTTTGTGACTTTAATATCAATCCACAAGTCATTACTTTCTTATACTGAATTATATAACATAGATATTAGATATTGTATTGTCTTTTTTTAAGTCAAATACTCTAAAATCAATTTTAATGTTTAATTCACACCAACCATGTTGGGCAACGTGAGCTATGCCGACGGTGACACCATTGAAGATGACGGCGAAGAAAGAGGTGATACCAACATAGATTGGGAGGGGTCAAACACCATCATCCTTTATTGAAACTTTGAATCAGTGAGGAAATTGTGTTTGGGGCTTGGGTTCCAGAAACTACGAGTTCTCTCCTTTTTGGTTCGGTTTCCAAAAACTATGAGATATGGACATAACAATAATTGTGGAATTGTGAAGAGGAAGAAGATGAATAAACCTGATTGAAACAATAGATAGGAAGAAGATGAATGTGAAGGGTAAGAAATGTGACACACGAAGGGGAATGCACTGCAGTGTTTTAGAACCTGATTGAGTGTGTTAAAAGCATATGCTAGTGGGTGTGTCCTTAACATTTCTCTGGAAGTGCGGCACTACCAGACTGAAGTGAATTAGGTTTAGAGGCGTACACATATATAGAGCCTAATTAATAATTAAGGTGTGTACTGGATGTCAAGTTAACTATTAAAACAAGGGTTTTTCTATCATGTGCAAATTTGCACATGTTAAGAAGTTTGAAGTAGTAACTTTGACTTGGAACTTGTGTTTTTTATATTAAATATGTAACTTTTAATCAATAATTGTTTGTTTTCAATGAAAAGATACTACTTTTAGTTACCTTAACATATGCAATATTGCACATGTTAGACAAACCCTTAAAACAAATATAAAAATCATGATATGAGTATATATGTCTGTTTTTTCCCCTTATCATTTAAAAAGTGTAAAAAATTTGATAAATATATTTATACTTACTTTTTCATTATCCCAATTATACCCTTAAACAAATTTTTCTATCATAAAGATTGTTTTTAAGGATAAAGATTGTTGTTGATGTCATTAAAAAAAGAATTTAGAGTATATTTTTTTGTTATTGTGGATGTCATTGCAATAAATAATCATGATTAGTTTGGTTTATTATAACTTGAAAGCAACAAACATTTATATTTTTTGTTTTAATCCAAATCAAAATTTCATATAAAAAAACACCGTTAATAATTTTTAAACGTTATCACAATAAAAAAGAGAAAAAAGACGGGCACGCGCTAGTCTTTTACAATAACAACAATAATTTAACAAACATAATATAAATTCTTATTTTTAATAACACTAACAATATAACTTTTATTAAAAAAAACAATATAATATTAGTACAGGAAAATTTATTTAAGGGTATAATTAAAATAATAGAAAATCCAGCATATATATATAGTATAGATAATATTGTTTCTATTATGGTGGAATATTTCTATTTTGATCCCCGTGAGCTTAACTCAATTGACAGGGATATTGCATATTATATGCAAGGGCCGGGGTTCGAACATTGGACACTCCACTTCTCCACAAATAAATTGTGTGGGCTTTAGCCACTAGGCTACTTGATAAAAAAAAAAATTCTTATTTTGATGGAAGAAAAAAATCGAACTTATACTGTGGTGTTACATTTTGTTTTAATATTTGAATTTACTCTAATTTTTTTTGTTATAAGTGCTATTTGTATTGAAAGTTGGAGATAATTTTGGAAGAAGAAAAAGTCAGCCCAAAAGAGTCAAAGGAGGCTATAAGTGTTATATTGTTGTTGTTATTAAAAGGATTAAAAAATTTGTAAAAAAAAAATTAAAAGGATAAGAATTTTTTTATTTGATAAAGATAAATATGATTTGTTGAGTTTGTTATATTTGAAAGTCACACATATCTATACTTATAATTTTAATCTATATAATTTTTTTTATATAAAATATCGTTTTCAATTTACACAAAATTTCTATAAAATATCGTTGATAATCTACACGCGTTAGCGCAGTAAAAAGACTGATAATACTAACACATGAGTGTCGGTTTTTCCGCTAGTATATACAAAGGAAATGAAGAAAATAGCCCCTTTTGGATAATTTAGACTGACTTTTTTGTTATTTCGATTATACCCTTAAACAAATTTTGTTATAGTAATTATATTGTTTGTGTCATTGAAAAAGATAAATATGATTTGTTATTTCAATTATACCCTTAAACAAAATTTTATTATGATAATGTTATATGGTTGTTGATATTAAAAAGATAAGAATTTTTAATATATTTGTTATATTATTGTTGTTATTGAAAAAGATAAATATGATTTGTTGAGTTTGTTGCATTTGAAATTCACAAATTTCGATAGTTATAATTTTAATCTATATACTTTTTTTTATATAAAATATCATTTCTAATTTACATATAAAATTTCTATAAAATATTGTTGATAATCTACACGCGTTAGCACAATAAAAAGAGTGGAAAAACGGGCACGTGAGTGCTACCTATATTCATCGTGGGAGTGAGCTCCTATCCATATATATAAAGAATTTAAACTACTTAGTCGAAAATATCAAAAATCCTCGGTAACTGCACCAAAAACTGGATGGTTGGATTAGGCAAGTGTATCAAACCATTTACCAAGTAATAAAGTGATAAGTAAAGTATGGTATCCTCATGGATTGTCATTGATGTGTGAAATCCGCAAGTGCACGGTTTTATCAAAGTAGTAAAAATATCGTTCGACATGGAGTTTATTGTAATTGTTGATTTTCTTTTCAATTGTGATTAACTGAAAAGTTAAAGGTTTAGAAGTTTCGCAAATTTGATGTTTATAAAATAATAAAAACCGCCTTAGGATTATTGGTTCATTATAATGACGAATAACTCACAATCCAAACCTATATCTCAATCTTATGTTAAATCTGTTTCGAAAGACAAATTTCTCTAATGTATTTTATGTTTCCTCTCGGAATACATATGTGTATTTCGATGGCAATCACGCCTTTTCTCATGGTTGATTGCTATTGAAATCCATTAAGAACGAAACTTTTAAGGTCTCAAGGTTTAGTAGATTATTCTCATGTTTCGTAAACCTTGTCTAATCTCACTTTTTCCAATACTAACCTTCTTCTTTCGACTCTTCAATTAGTATTTGAAATATGAATTAAGAACGGTGAGATTAGATTAGAAAATAGATTTACATAAAATTAGGGTTCTAGGCTGGGTTGATAGGAATTAGGTCATTAGACTTATCCAACAATCCCAAGACAAAGAAATCTACTCACTCATGTTCATCATAGACAAAGAGATTAAAGAGATGGAGTGGAAAGACATGAAAGTAAACGCTTGAAAGTAAAAGAACAAGAATTGTGAAGAACAAGAAAATAAAGAACTTTGATTCAATAGAAATAATTGTCACAAAGAATTCCCAAGATTCAAAGATGAATAAACAAGTTTGATGGCTCCTCTATTTATAGCCCAAGGAACAGCCTAAACCCTAGAAAAGGCATTAGAATGTGTTACAAGGCAACCCATGGGATTTTAGGCTAAAAAGTATCACTAAAGAGACAACTGGAACCGCGCACGGTCGTGCTTGCCAGGCATACGATCGTGCCTGATGAACGAGCAAAAGGGGCATCTAGGGTCGCGCATGGCCGTGCGTGTGGGAGCATGGAACGTGCGCTGCTCTCTACATTGTGCAGCACAGATGGCTTGAAAAGGGCGCACGGTCAGTGCATTTGTGAGCACGGCCGTGCACGATAGAACGACAAGAGATCTTCATATTTTTCTCCTCAATCAGCCTTGAATTGTGCTTGAATCCTTTCTTTCCTTAACCATGCTTCTAAATCCCTTCTTTTGCTCTAAGACTTGATTTCATCATATTTGATCCTGAAATAAAATAACAAACGATTTGAAGTACCAAAGTTCTAAAAAGTAATTAAAAACACATAAAATTCTAATAAACTAAACACTTAAAAACCTATAATTATTGACCTATCAGTCATTTTGTCTAAACAACTCTCGTTATTTATCTGGGATAAAATGAAAATAAAAGAGATAAGGGTTTAGAGTTTTGCAATTTAATTTGTCAGCAACAGAGCAAAGTTACTTGTTTGATTGCAAAATGTTAACGGCAGTTATGATTCTTTGAATCCCCTCTATTCATTTGTCGAAATTAATTAACATTCAAGTCAAGTTCAATTATTATAAGTAGACTATTTAAGTGATGAGTTCGTTGAGACGTTATAACCTAATCAGCTATCAAGTTGCACCTGCTGGTCACACAGTTATGCTTACGTGTGGCGTCTTACTCACTCAGGGGTAAATGAAACAAACTTAAACTAGAGTTCCTAAATTTTCAAAGGTATGACTTCCCAATGTTCCTAAAGGTTCCCTCATCTATGAATCTTAGAAGTACATAGCACACGCTCTCTCCCGGTAGTTCTATAAACGGGCAACCCTATCAGCGTCTACCTTACCAAGATGCGAGGAGAATGGAGTTACTGGGCGGATTTAAGTCATGAAGTCACTTGTTTCCTTAATTACTAACTAGTTACTACCCGATTTCAACAGATGTTCATCAATATTAAGTATGTCACTTCCCTAAGTACTTACTATCAGGGTAAGCTCACTTTCGGTTTGGAAAACAAGCAAAAATGGTTTTATCCGTTGATCCAGCTTGGAAAACAAGCAAAAAACCATTTTTACCCGCATCTGGGCTCCTGGGGCTGCATGCAGGGGCGCCTGAGTTAGCAAGGAATGCTATCCCAGGAGCAGGGGCGCATGGTACAGCCGCAGGGGCGCTTGAGGCAGCCTCTCAGGTGCGATTTCTTGCATTTTTGTCCCGTTTTCGAACGTTCTTCCATCTAAAAACTCCTATGAACTTGAAATGAATTTTCTTAACTTTGTATTGTCTTCAACAACCTTCTAATAAACCTTGATCTTTAATTCTTCCTTCGTGATCCTTCACTGTCTTGATTTGCCGATTTACATGATTCCTCACAACAAAACACTCAAAACACCTACTGAGTTGTATGACCTAGGATTAAAATGAATTACAATGTCTCGAGTGAAAACAATACAAAACGTTCCAAAAACCATTGACAACTCATCTAACTCTCCTTTTATTTGTCGTCAAATGCAAAGAAAAGGTACTAAAAACATAGGTGAATTGTCATATGATGTTTTGTCATTAGATGACTAGTGCCCTTAACTTCTTGTAGCAAGATCATCTCTAACTTGATCCAAATTTGAGATCCACTAAATTGATATCTCAATCCTTTAAATTTTAAATCATATGAGATCCTTTGGAAATCTTCGTCAAGATTCCTTCAATTTTCTTTGATGTTGATGATCTAGAAAACCTCGCCAAGCTTGTAGAAGGAAAAAGTAATCCTTCTTGTGTGCTTTGGAACTTTGAGTACCTCAAATTCCTTGAAAGATTCAAACCATTACACAACCTACAATTGTCCCTCTAATTTTAGATCCACATTCTCACAAAGAATTATGAAGTGTTTTTTTATGGTTTTTGAGAGAGATGAAGAGTAGAGAGAAATGTAATGACTCAATTCATTAATTAAGTATAATAAGATAAGGTTGTATTTATAGGTGAAGGGTCTTAGTGAAAAATAAAGTTGATTCTTAGTTAAAAAGCACATTCTAAAGCAATTCACAGTGAATCGACTAAGGGACTAAAATTTGTTTTGGACATCATTTAAAGATGAAATTGATTTGGATGAAGATTGAATAGATTTGGTAATCCTTATATGAAGATTGAATCGATTTAAATTGTCTCCTACATGATTTGAACTGATTCAATAGTGTCTGATAACTCTCGGCTTACACTGAATCGATTCAAGATTTCTATTGTAACATTTGAATCGATTCATAAATCTAAAAGTGCATAAAAACAGTTGAAAGACACCCTAAGATCCTAGACTTTGTAAAACATGACTTCCACCTCAAAGCATGTTCAAAACATGAGTTTAATAAAAGGTTTTATGCATGCAAAACATGTTTATGCAAGGTGAAATTAGTGGAAGAAGTTTAGTGAATATGTCGTGTATTTGGTCTCCAAAAGCTACCTTCGACTACAGAGGTGTATTAAAATATACTCCCTCCATTGTCAATTATAAGCAAATTTTGACTTTTGCCAGCATGACAGCAAGCACGGACTGGCGGAATTGAATGACCAAAGCTTATGTTGCTTCCTTTTGTGGCCTTCTCCGACTGCCTTGACACCTTAATATCAGGGAACCCTCTCTTCTCTCTTCTTCTCTTCATGTATGTGGGCTGCCTGCCCCATCCCGAATAGACGAACAGGAACAAGCTGAAGAAAGGCGCGAGGGAGAGTTTATACTCAATGCACCTTCCCTCTTCCACAATTAGGTGAAGACCTTATAATTGACAACAGAAAGAGTATAAGGAAAATGATAATTAGTGCCTCAGGGGTACTTTTAAGTGTGAAACTCTTAAAAGTGTGGAAAATGTTCTTTTCAATGCAAAAGTTACTTCCTTTTTGTTTCCTTTCAATGCAAAAGTGTGGAACATGTTTAGTGTGTATTCACTTCGATCTCATATATAAGAAAATATTCTTTTTTTATATTCATTATACAATTGATGTATATGGTCTTCATTGTGTATCAAATGCATTAATTATTCGATGAACTTAAAAAAAGATTTTTTTTATATACATGAGACTGGAGGGAGTATCTTTTATATTTGGTATCGTCTAGGATAAGCAAGGATATATTTTCTTACAATATTATTGAATATCTTGTCCTTAATATATAGAAGTTAAACTAAAAAAACCATTGAACAACATTTAGAATAATTTTGTAGAAAAAAAAACATTTTCATTATTTCAGTAGATAAATAATAAAACATGCCATCCACGTATGTCTACAAGGTTCATGAAACATAAAGCTTACTATTACATTAAACAACAACAGTGTCTTCAAAGATTACCATATCCCAAAAATTCACTTGGAAAAAAAAACACATGCCAATAAAGCCACCCCAATCACTTAGGACTTCAAAATTAAAATTCAGAATCACAGGAATGATAAGATGAATCTTCATCTTCACTGCTCATTCCACAATATTCACAGTTCTCGTCGGACCAACAAATATCGGAATATTGACCATCATCTGGAAGTAGTAAATCTTTGATCCGATCATGACACCTTTTCTCCAAATTTTCACTAAATTTAAGATTGAAACATCCGCTAAGGTCAAGAGATTCAAGACGAGGACATCCATCAAGAATAGCAAGCAACCCTACATCATTCATTGGATGTCCACTAATATTAAGACGACGTAATCCAGGCATCGATTTTGCAATAGCAAACGGATCAGCATTACACTTGTCAGCGATTTCACTTGGTAGCTCGTGAAATGTCTTAAGTTTTACAGGAAGACAATATCCATACCAAATATTTATAGAAATGTTAAGCTCCTCTAATAGTGGAAGCTTCATTCCAAGTTCAATCAATATCTGGTCTGAAATTTTATAGCAATGAACAAGTTGTATGCATCTCAAGTTATACAAAACAAAATTAGAATTATAAATGCTTAAGAAATTAAAATACACTCAAAAAGAGTTAAGCATATTGACCATTTATATCCACAAAACTTATCAATAAATGATTCTAAGAAATTAGTATTACAGTAAATCAGAAGAAACAAAAGAAGGAAATAATGACTTTTTTCTTTGAAATAAGGAAATAATGACTTTTTTCTTTGAAATAAGGAAATAATGACTGTTACATCTAGAAAAATTACTGGCTAAAATATTATCTACATATTCATATTAAAAAACTAAGGACATGCCGTTAGATCATTCTTGAAAATATAAGATTAAAATTTGTCAAAGTAATACATGCATAATTTTCTAAATACATGATTAAATTAAAAAAATTTAACCTTTAAATATTGGTTGTGAGTGAGTTAAATATAGGTTTGTAACAAAAAAAATAATATAGCAGTAGTATTATCAAAGGTTCTCTATTTTTTTGAGGGGATGTAAGCCATATTATACTATATTTGGATCCGCCATTGTTACGATCCATTGAATTAATTTCAAGTTTGTTTCAGAAAGATAGAGACAAAATTGAATTTAAGTTAAAGAACTGCAAAAGTAATTTTGTTAAAGAAAGATGATATTACCTATCAACTATGTATTTAAGGAGATCATCCGTAGCAAATCTGAAAATATAAATATCTTTCAAATGACCAGAACTTAGGTCAACAGCATAGCGACAAATCTTCACCAAATGATCAGAAATTTGATGATATGGTAAACAGACGCGACCGTAATGGTTCATGTAAATGGTTTGCCACATGATAGGGTTCTTGCAAATTTTCCACCAAAGAGGACACACATTACGTACATTCTTCAGTATTTCATAGGTATCAAGCCTAAAGAGTATGTCAGCAGTGACATCGGTTGGAAGTTGAAGCCAGTTTGGTTTTGAAGAACTCAACGACATCATTCACGCCAAAAATACGTTCATGGTTTTAAAGGATGTTTATAAATAGTGATGATGCTCAACGGTTTTGAACTTGAAAAACAACACTCTTTCTAGTTTAACTTGAGATCGTGAAGGTTCCAATATATGTATTGAGAAAAAAATAAAAGGGAATTTAGAACATTACTGACAGCTGTTGCATTTATCGGTTATCTTTTTCAGCGCCATTGAAAATAGAAGTGCAAAGGTTTCTCTTTTTCAACGTAAACTAGCACTTGAACCCATGCAATTAGTTAATTATCTTATTGACTAGTAATATTTTTTAAACCATAGCATCGTAAATAAGTTGATAGGTAATATCATCTTTCTTATATTACTACTATAATCTACTAATAATTCTACAACTACTATATACATGGTGTTCAAAACCGAACCAATACAAAAGAAAAACTGCAAGTTTCGGTTCGATTTGCGGTTTTGATTTTACCAACTAAACCAAACCACAATATAAGAAAAACACTAATTAAATATATATTACCTAGATCAATACTCATATAAATTCAATGGAAACTTTAATAAAATGACATATTTTTTCTCTTGTTAAGTTTCTTCTTTGCTTTTTCTATCAAAAATGTAATTATGTGCTACTTGAACTCCTGGAGAATGATAAAAAATTTAGTCTTTTCTAGTTCTTACAAAATAACATTACTTTTTGTGCATGTTTTAATTTGGTGTACGTAGTTCGGAACATTGTTGGATGAAAATAAAATTGTAACGTTGGATGAAATTTAAAACATTGTTGAAAATATGTTGTGTTTTAGTTTTTTAAATTGATTTTAATGTTAGAAACAAAAAAAATATTATTGTTTAAAAAAAATCGCACCAACCGATCCAATCCAAACCGCATTGGTTTGGTTCGAATTTTATTTTAAAAGTCAACCAAACCAAACCAAACCGTACACTTATTTATTTTGCAGTTCGGATGACTTTTAGTCTTAAAACCGAACAAAACCGCACCACGAACACCCCTACAATAACTTCATCTGTCCCTATATTTAAACACCATTTTAACTAAAAAAATTGATTTTAAATATAAATTTCTTTTTAAATTACTACATACATTTTTTATTTCTTCTTAAACATACCCCTAATTAATACTACTTACTTGTCTTGAAATATGAAAAGTCAAATTTAATACACATACAAACAAAGAACAATTTGGCAATATCATATATTATGTGATTGACTAATTTTTTTTTTTGAGAGAATGTGATTGTCTAATTATGATTTTCTTTATTATCAATATTAATTATATTTATATTTCTATTATTGTCCACTGTCTTGTTTTGTGTTCTTTTGTTTGTTTGAGACACTACTATTCTAAATGTTTTATCAAACAACAACATCTCACAACAGCAACAACAACAACCAATCATGAATTCATCAACAATTCATCAACAACAACATTATATTTCATCAATTTTGAGTGAAAACACAAAGTATACATATATACACATCTTGAACATGTAATTTCATCATCAACAACTTAATCCACATCAAATTCACATACCCAACATTACATCAAAGCATAAGCACGAATTTTATCAATTAAAATCATAATAATCACTTTTCACAAATAACCACTTATGGGTAGAAGTAGAAAAGAAATTATACAAAGAGATTATGAATGAAAACTAGCACCCTTACCTCAATAAGCAATAATCCTAGCAAAAGCTTCAATTAAGCTCCTAGAATCTCTATCACCTATTGGTTCTTCAAGCTTTCCCTCTTCTAACCTTTTTTCTCCTTCTCTTGAACTTTCTCTCTCTACCTCTCTCAAAATGTTATATGAAATGAACAAATGATACTAGGTGACCTAATTTCCTCAAAGACTAAGGTTTAAATAGTGTCCA
>Ga0228711_1009943_pt1 | contig 12688 bp, 12 predicted proteins | sample MedpolnodulmetaG_2_FD_177996 | JGI IMG/M metagenome (GOLD analysis project Ga0228711, IMG submission 177996) | Root nodule microbial communities from Medicago polymorpha collected in Santa Monica, California, United States - brown nodules | ecosystem: Host-associated > Plants > Roots > Nodule...
AAAAATGGAAAAAGAAAAAGTAAATGAAAAAAAATGTAACCCTAGAAAGAGTGGTATTAAATTTGGGTATTGCGCAGGCACAGAGTCCTAACAGTAAACACGCGCCTCTTCATCCTTGTTGCTGCCAACCTCACTCTTTTTTCCTTCACCGTTCTCTTCTCTTCTCTGTCGGTATCTTTCATCTCTATCTCTCTCTCTCTCTCTCTCTCTCTCTCACACACACACAATCCCTTTTCCGATTCCAAAAACCCTAATTATCCGCCGCTTCTCATAATCATAATTCAAATCAATTTCCAAATCGAATCCAAACAATAGGTTGGTAATTCTCCCTTTTATCTCCAATTTTCAATTTCAATCTTTTTTTCTTTAATTTTTCTTTCAATTCATTCCTCCTTCAATCTCATCACCTGCAAGCAAGTCAATTATCATTTTATTTCAATTTTCTTTCGTTAATTATATCTTTTTCTTCTTCTGAGCTGCTCTGTGATAACGGGATTTTAGTTTTCATTGAAAATTATGAGTTTTTGAAGTTTATTAAATTTGTAACAGTTAAGATTGAATTTAGAATTGAAATATTTGTTCCCCTTCCTCTTTCTCTTGCAATTCAAATGCCTCAAATTGATTCTTCCTTAATTATCTTCAATTTCTACGATACACGATCGAGTTCAGCATATTTCAAACTCCGTGCTTATATCTTTATGTTATTCTCTATTTTGTTTTGGTTGAGGTTTCAGCTTCTAACCTGAACCGTGTTTTGTAATTCTCACTAATATTCTAGTGAATGTTTTTCTTTACTATTTCCCTATGATATGCTTGAATTTTTATTTTTTGTTGGTGTTATTTAAGTTAAGTGTTAGTTGTGATAACTTGTTCTATATTTTTGGTTGGTTTTAATCAATTTTAGTTACCTCTGATTGTTTAATTTATATGGTTTTTTCAAGTTTTGGTTCACTTTGAGTTCTATTTTATCTCTGGGTTTTGCTTTTTAGCTATCCGTTCAAGTGTTTTTGAATACAAATTTCATCCTCTGGAATTTGGGTTCTGGTGTTCAAATTTGTGAAGAATTGTTAATTTTTTCCTTCCAGATTCTGTTAAAATAGATTTTGGAATTGTGGGTATGAATCTATATTATGTTCCTCTTGATCTGTTACAAACTATTGTTAAAGTTGGCCTACGATGCTTTGTTCATTTGTTAATATGCTATTAGTGTATGGATATATCAGTCAGTGCTCTTTATGTTTTATCTCAGATTTTAACTTACATGTAAAACATTTTCAAATATATGTTTTTTTCTGATTTGGATTTATATTATTTTTCCATGAATTACCCATTAACATTTTAATTCAAATTCATGCCAAGCTTATTCTGACCAAAGTTCCAGTTCTGACCATTGTCTATTGTTTTAACAGGATGATTGCTTCCCCTGTGGGTTTTGGAAGGACTCGGATGTTATTGGGTTAATTTGCACTTGCAACAACAGATAAACTCAATCTCCGTTTAATCCTTATATATTAGATGGATCGACGTGATACCTCGGGATTCGTCAGCGGGGGTGCATTATACTCTTGTGGACACATCTAACCCTAACTTTGTAGATATACTTATCTTTTTTTTGCTCAGAAGTCAGGCAGGCTATTCTGTTGAAATTCGTAAATAGGATTTTAGATAATTTTTTTTCTGCAGTTGTTTTATGGAATCAAGGTTCGGGCACTTGGGGTTTCCTGTTAATAATTCTGCAAATGCATTCAAGATTTTGGGCAGCTCTATGCAAGTTGAAGGAAGTGGAGTTGATTATTATGGTACAGATACTATGTTGCGACTTGATTCCCCTGGTTCTTCGATCCCCTCCCTTAAACCTTCCTCTAGGGGATTAAAAAGGAAGTGGGATTTAATTGATGGATCCATGGATCAGACAGTCGGCTCTTCCTTGTCACTTGGGCTTGGGCGTTCAACCAGCTCATCAGACAGCAAGGGAAGTTCAGCCGTGGCCTGCACTGCTATGTCTTCAGGCAAAGATGTTGATGAGGAGTCATCTATGGATATTGGACTGGACTTCACTCTTAATCTCGGCTGTGAAAAGGTACATAGCCTTAAGAAACCAGCTGATTCTAACATGAAGGCGTCGAAGTTTGATTTGGAATTGAGCCTTTCCACCAGACCCTGCGAGTCAGATATCACAAGTGTTCATCTAAATCCATCACCTCTTCAATTGAATATGGAGATGGCATCAGTATTTAGTGGGACACAAAATGCAGATGAGGGATCAACATCATGCAGTTGGATACCGGGGGTTGTTTTGCCATCTTTGAAGGCATCAGCAAATACAGAGACCAGTTTCCTTTTAAATCAGGCTCCAAAACAGTTTGATCACAGTCCCATTGTTCTGGACCACTCCTCAACTGGTCCAAAAAGTTCAGTCACCTGTATTTCAGGGCTAACACATCAGCAGCAGCCACCACATCGCCATGGAAATTCCAAGATATGTCAGGTTGAGGGATGTGGAAAGGGTGCTAGAGGTGCCTCTGGACGTTGTATATCTCATGGTGGTGGTAGGAGGTGTCAGAAACCTGGCTGCCACAAAGGAGCTGAGGGTCGTACTGTGTACTGCAAGGCCCATGGAGGAGGCAGGCGATGTGAATACCTTGGTTGCACGAAGAGTGCAGAAGGACGGACAGATTTCTGTATTGCCCATGGTGGTGGCCGAAGATGCAGCCATGATGGTTGTTCTAGAGCTGCCAGAGGGAAATCTGGACTGTGTATCCGACATGGCGGTGGCAAGAGGTGCCAGAGAGAAAATTGTACCAAGAGTGCAGAAGGCCTATCAGGTCTTTGCATCTCACATGGTGGAGGACGTCGATGCCAGGTTGCTGGGTGTACAAAAGGGGCACAGGGGAGCACCATGTTTTGCAAAGCACATGGTGGGGGGAAACGGTGTACAGCACCAGGGTGCACTAAGGGTGCTGAGGGGAGTACCCCCTTTTGTAAGGGCCATGGTGGGGGCAAACGTTGTACCTACCAGGGTGGTGGAATTTGCACTAAAAGTGTTCATGGAGGTACCAACTTTTGTGTGGCACATGGTGGTGGAAAGAGGTGTGCTGTAGCAGGCTGCACAAAGAGTGCCAGAGGAAGGACTGATCACTGTGTCCGCCACGGGGGAGGCAAGAGATGCAAGTCTGAAGGGTGTGGAAAGAGTGCACAAGGTAGCACTGACTTCTGCAAGGCACATGGGGGAGGCAAGAGATGCTCGTGGGGCCATCCTGGGTCAGAATATGGCATCCAGCCAGATGGTGCTTGTACTTCATTTGCAAGGGGGAAAACAGGTCTGTGTGCACTTCATAGTGGACTAGTGCATGATAGAAGGGTTCATGGAGGTCTCTCTTTGAGATCTCTTCCGGATCCTCGTTCTAGCAAGCCAGATCAACTAAGGCAGTCACTCTTTGACAGAGACATGGAAGTTGCTGTGATGAAAATAGGGAGTGGTACTGCAGCTGCTCCGTTGAACCAACCTGAACTTGCAAGTGCTTGTGCCTCAGCTGATGAAGGTGGTCACTTTCCTATGTCAGTTGCTGTTCCTGAAGGTAGGGTGCATGGTGGAAGTCTGATGGCAATGCTGACTGCGGGTTCCAGTAGTTGTACAAGCACTGGGAAAGGTATAGCTAATATTGATCCTTCCATGCCCATCAAAGGTTACAATGTCATGCCCCAGAGTTGGATTTAAAGTTAGTTATCGTTTCTGTTGTTATGGTTTCTTTATTTAACATATTTTATTAGCATTTTACTTTGATATCCCTTTGACGTTAGATTTTGGACGATTAGTGTTATTCTCTACGGAATGCACAAGTCGTTTGACAATTTAACGTAGGGACATTGTACTTTGTTAGATAGTTGGTCATGTTCTTTTTCCATTCCTAGTTCCTGTGTAAATATTATTACATCTGATGACATGTCTAGCAGGTTGTGAATACATGTTGCTACCTGCAAGGACTGTAGTGTGCCATGTATTCTATTTAATAATTTCAATAATAAAGCCTTCCTGAATTGTATTTTGTTATTATAATAATGTTGTGCACTAGCTTGACAACCATTCGACAGGCTATATATTTGGACTGAGGTTGCTGCCATTTGGTTATTAATACTGTTATCATTAGAGACCGTTCATAAAAAAAAAAAAAGATTGTGATGTTTATTTTGTATATTCGCTTTTTCTTTTTTAATTTCTTCAAAGATGTTAATTTGTTTGTAGTTTTTTCAATCACTTAAGATTGTTAATTTGGGTGATGTGTGCGTGGACAGTTTAAGAGGCAAAATAAGTGTTGCTGGAATTTTGATGAGCATGACAAGAACTACATATTTGTGTGAACTGTAATTGATTTACATTATGTTCTTGTATATGGATATTATTCTGCACTTTTGTATTTTTCTCGCAAAAATCTTTATTCACAAATAAATGAAGTGTCGCTAAGAACCCATCTCTATCTCCGTAATTGAGTATAGCAATTGCACCAAACAAAACTGAGTTTTTATTTCCATTGGCTTTTCGATTTCATCAACATGAAATGCGAAACAACAATGCCTTCACAATTACTTTGTTGTAGCATTTTTCTTCCACTAGAGCCATTTAGTTCTATTAATAATTAATTTCAGACTTCAATTTTACAAGAAAAGGCTACCTAACATTATTTATATACTTTAAAAGCTACACGCTATTATATAAAAGAAGTTATGCTATCAAATTAATAATATTATAGAGTAGATAAATAAAAAATAGTTTGGGGTTGATAGCTGAAATTGTTTTATTTGATGTATTCTTAACAACGCAGAATAAGTTTGTGTATGAAGGTCACTACTAACAACATAGACGTACACCACCAAATTGGTCGTTGTAAGCCACTTTTAAATTAACTCACGACTCTTAATATTTTAAATAGTTTTTTTTGAAGGGAAATAGTCTTTATCTTTGTTAAAAGTTTCTTAATTAGATCTTTCGTCATATGGGAAAAACATAAAGATTAGGATCTTCTTTAAAAAAAAAATAAAGATTAGGATCTAATTGATTTTTTTTTTATAAAGATAAGAACCAATTTAAATTATTAATAAAGTTAATGACTAATTTGAGAGTGATGATTAATAGAGATGAGACCAACTTGATGATTGATTCCTTTGCACCATTGTATGCCTTAATTGACAGATGACATGGGATTGCACATCATTAGAGATAAAGGCGTTGCTTTCTGATTCAGCTTCTCACCTTCTTTACAATCTCCTCTTGATGCAGGCCAGGCACCATTTCTACTTTGTTATCAAAAACTTGTAACAATCCAATTCACCAATCATAACTTACACACAAATGTCATATTTTGTTTATAAAAAGTTTAAGGGAAAATTATTACTAATAAGATGCTAATACTATTTTACAATTGTCATTGTTTTTTCCTTAAAAAAATTTGTCATTGTTTTTATTTTTTTATTTTTTACAAGAACTGTCGTAGAATTTAAACTTTGTCTTTAAAGTTATGAAGTCTAGTTTTACCAATAAGCTAACACATTTTGTACGACTGGAAATGTAATGCTCTACTATTAAGAATTTTTGCAAGCTCACGTATCTTTTTAATAATAATCGTATATAGCCTTACTTTAAATATATAACTCATGTATTTAGTTATCTCTTAAAGAAAACTCTTGAGTTTATGAAAAAAAAACTTTCAGGAACGAGAAAACTAAAAAGAATGAGTTACTTATATCGATAATTAAAATAACTAAATAACTCATTCATTTTCCTTTTTTAAAACAAATATTTTAATTGAATTCTTATTGATTTTTCCAACAATTATAACTCATTCATCAAGCCATACGAGTGTTCAACTCCAAATCAATTAAAATTAGAAAATGTAAACCAATTTAGAAAAAAATCAGAATCGCACAAAAATAAAATTTTATTGCATGTGTTTGGATGTTCTTTTATGAAAATAGTTTAGATCATATTAGATTTTGTATTGATTTTTCAAAACAAAACCAAACAAAATAAACCGTATAGATATATATTTGGGTCCTGCTATCCGGTGCCCCCGGGCACTGGTTAAACATACCATAAAAGGAAATTATTACCATAAAAGGAAACTGTTTTTGACTTTATTATAAATTAATTACACAATTTCAATGCATTAACTACTATATAATTTCTTTTTTCATATCCTTAACCAGTGCCCCGGGGGCATTGGTTAGCATTTTCCTATATATTTTAATACTTTTTAATTCTTAATAACTATGATATATTGCATTAATTTAATATACGACGGTTTTAATACTATTTATTAGTTTAATTCAATCTTCCTTAAAAAAAATTAGTTTAATCCAATCTATTTATTTTGACTAATTCATATTTTTTTTTTTTAAAAATATTTCATATGTTTGAAACATTGATATATCATACCATAATATTATTTTTAAAGATGATAGAGATAGTATAATTTGCATCAAACTTATTATTTTACATGTCTTTATATCATTAATAAAAATTATAATTTTTTTTTGAGGGAAATAAAAATTATAATTTGTAATTTTGATATAGAAATATCGATATAAAATAAGCGGCATTAATTTGAATTTCATCATATTTTTAAAATTAATCATTTAAAATCGAATCAAAACGTGTAAAATTTTATCTTGAATTGAATTATACTCCCTCCGATCCTTAATATAAGAAGAAAAACCAAAAAAACATCAAAATCAATGCCAACATTAATTGTTGTAACTTTTTAAACATTTTTACAAATATACCCTTATAGAATGTTGTGAAACATTAACTACATCCACTAATATTAAAAAGACAGACATTAAATGAGGGATAAAAAAGTCTTTTAAGCAATAACTATCCTTAAAAGTTGTGACATTTTTTTTATAAATAAGACCAAAACAAAATTTTTTTTTGAAAATTTTCTTATATTAAGGACCGGAGAGAGTACCAGAAACACCTACAGCGAATAGTAATTTTTCAAATAAATTTAAGTGGAGCAATTTTTTGCATTTATTGAGTTGAAATAAAAACAATTAATAACGAGTAGTTTCTTTGAAGTTACTTATTACATAGATAACACCAAAATCTGTTCAGTTATTTATATGTAGCTACGTTTTCGGTTAATTAATTTAGACATAAAAAAAGTACAATTTAGTCCTTGTTGTACGCCGGCAACCTCGTCTCAAGACACTACACACACTTTTTCCGACATTTCACTCCTCTCCATTGACTTCAACTCAATGGGTGGCAATTGCAGTACCGGCGCCGGCGCCGGAATCAACAACACCACCACCACCACCCATTCCGATCCTCCACCCAAAAACGCCCCCACAATCCTCCCACAAAACTCCACTCCCTCACCCCCTCAACCACCCTTACCCACCACCACCCTCGGCCGCATCCTCAACCGTCCAATGGAAGACGTTCGCTCCATCTTCATCTTCGGCCGCGAACTCGGCCGAGGCCAATTCGGCGTTACATATTTAGTAACCCACAAAGTCACCAAAGAACAATTCGCTTGTAAATCAATCGCTACACGTAAACTCATCAACCGTGACGATATCGATGATGTTCGCCGTGAGGTTCAAATCATGCATCATCTCACTGGTCACCGTAACACTGTTGAACTCAAAGGTGCTTATGAGGATAAACACTCTGTTAATCTTGTTATGGAGCTTTGTGCTGGTGGTGAACTTTTTGATCGGATTATTCTCAAAGGACATTACTCTGAACGTGCTGCTGCTAATCTTTGTCGTCAGATTGTTACCGTTGTTCATAATTGTCATACTATGGGAGTTATGCACAGGGACTTGAAACCTGAGAATTTTTTGTTTCTTGGTAAAGAAGAAAATTCTCCTCTTAAGGCCACGGATTTTGGTCTCTCTGTGTTTTTCAAACCAGGTTATTTTCATTTCTATTTGCTTACATTGCTGTTTCTTAATTTTTGCATTCATGACTTGTAAAATGTGATTAACAGAAGAGTTTGTTAGTTAGTTATTGCTTGCTTAAGGCCTAGTTTTGTAAAAAGCTAAGATGATATCAGAGTCTATCCTTGATTAGGTCACGCTTCAGATATCTGGTCTTGTTAGTACGCAAGATGATGTGTTGAGAGTCTCTCTTGTTAGATAAGATATGACATGAAAAATATATTTATAATAAGTGGGAGGCAAGGCATTCATCACTGACAAACTGGTTTGGTAAGAGTGGGTTAGTTTAAATAGAAAAACCTAATAGTTATTAGTTTTATTTTGATTTATGGGTGCAGGAGATGTGTTTAAAGATCTTGTTGGGAGTGCCTATTATGTTGCTCCTGAAGTGCTGCGTAAAAGTTACGGGCCTGAAACTGATATTTGGAGTGCCGGAATTATACTATACATTCTGCTATCTGGTGTGCCCCCATTCTGGGCAGGTAAAGTCTCCTTCCTTTCCTTTCTAAGTAAATGCTCACAGCCTCAATTATTATATCTTTTATTATTTTTTTATATTGATAACATGCATTGTAGCATATATATAGTTGCATTATGAACTATAGTTGCATGGAATGTAGGATGCTAATAATTGTAGTGTAGACTTGTTTGTTGGTGTGTTGAACCAAGTATCTCCAAAGTTTTAGTTGTTGGCTGGTCGGACGAAAAACGAATGTTGTGTACCTCGTGAGCTTCAATATGACATTTTATTGGTGATTTGGTCTACATAGACTAATTGCAGTTAATAATTTTGGCAGTCATTGCAGCCAACCGACTTAAGCTGTTGGATAGTGATCGGATAACTCACATTGTGTGTTAGGAACCCAAGAATTGAATTCCAAAGAACAGCAATGCTATTTGGCTCGACAACTTTTTCGTTGGAAACATGCGAATATATTAATTACCCAATCAAATAATGCTAACCATAAAAAGTCAAAGTGCTGGCCGAAAAACACGGCGCATGTGGAATAAAGCAACGGTGGTGATGCATTCATCCACTCTCATCTCGTACTACAAAGCATTTTTCTTCCAAAGAAATACCGATTGTATTAAGAAATATGAGAGAATCTCTCAAGGGGTTTCCCCTTCACGACAGAGAATACTCTATTCACAATTGCAATATTCGCAGAGACTCTCTAAGCCGATAAACATACTCTATAACTAATCCAAATACCAAACTAACTCTAACAACTTATAACTACATTAACTACTCTAATTTCCCTTTATTCTATATCATCATAACACTATGACTTTGGCAAATGGGGAAATTGAAATCTCAATCATTTTATATTTGACGTTTGAGATTATTGGCTGCAGTGATTGCTGATTGCATCAAATACATTTTTGTTAAGTATGCAAGTTTTTTTTTCCTTCTACCTTGATTTACATGCTTTTGAAACTTCCCAATGTTTCTCACACCCATTTTTATCTATGATGTGAAGAAAATGAACAGGGTATCTTTGATGCTATTCTTCGTGGACATATTGATTTTGCGTCGGATCCTTGGCCTTCTATATCAAGTAGTGCCAAAGATCTGGTCAAGAAGATGCTACGAGATGATGCTAAAGAACGGATATCAGCAGTTGAAGTACTCAGTAAGTCTAATTCTTCTAGTATACCAAAAGTGATTTGTTTTATCCAAAAGTGGTTTATATTTTTTTCTTATCATGTTGGCACTGAGGGAAATTCTGGCATTGTTTGCTCACCTGGAAAGCTTCCGATCATGTAGGGTATTACACTATGATTAGCTGTATTTGATTCGACTCCTTCAATAAGAGAAAGAGGATGGAAATTTATTTTAACACCTAGAAACACTTAAATTCTACTCACAATAATAAAGAAAAAGAGAAAAGAAAGTTAGGTGGGTTAGGACAGACAAGTATGGTTCCTGCTTACTCCTGAACTTAGATTTTCTTCCAGCCTCGTGTATAATGTGCTCTTTTTTGTCACTCTTTTACAACCCTGTGATAAGATGACTTTGCACCTAATGCATTTGCCATTTTATATAAAGTATAGTATGCATGAGTTTATTCTTTTACTAACATTTTGAATCAACCAGTCATAACAACATGTTTTATATACTCCAGATCATCCTTGGATGAGAGTAGATGGAGATGCATCTGACAAGCCTCTTGATATTGCTGTTTTGAGCAGAATGAAACAGTTCCGAGCAATGAACAAGCTAAAGAAAGTAGCTCTAAAGGTAAAGTATCTACACTACCACTATAAATAAATAAAAGGTATATGGCATTCATAACTGAACTAGATCAAGGAATTGAATTCTGTTCTTCCTGTTAAATAATTTCAGCTTTGGCTGCTAGAGAATTTATTCCTTATTGGGCAACCTAACCATTAAGTGTGTTAAGGAGAAATCAATAAATGATTAAGACCTTGTTGGGATAAACAACTCAATTAAGCGCTTATCATACAAGTGCTTATATATAAGTTATTTTTGTAACAAAAGATAAAATAAAGTCAAAATGTGTTCATATATGTATGCTAAAAGCTGTTTTTATAAGCTATCTTGGAGAGCTTTTGAAATAAGCGGAAAACAACTTATGGACATGTCATATTTTGTTTACATAAACTTTCCCTAACAGCCTCACAGGTGTTCATGTCAGTAGATAAGTTCAAATAATCCATGTGTCCAGGCTACAAAGCTGAAACTATCTTAAATACACTAAAAGCAATACTTACAAGAATCTCAAAATATTCAAATTATTGCAAGTACAAGATATTATCGCCTATTTGTAATATTTACTTGTTCTCCAACATAGTGCAACAGAAGTAGTGGATGATATAGTTTTATAATATGATTAAGCTTTGTTGAAGGGTTTGGTTTCTCACACAGCTTATCCAGCATAAAAAGACATCTCATAAGTATTTTATTTATCACAGGTTATCGCTGAAAATCTTTCTGAAGAAGAAATTATTGGCTTGAAGGAAATGTTCAAATCCATGGATACAGACAATAGTGGAACAATCACTTTTGAAGAGTTGAAAGCTGGTCTCCCTAAACTCGGTAGTAAAATGTCAGAGTCTGAAGTAAGGCAGTTGATGGAAGCGGTAAGACTATTTCTTTTCTTCTTTGGGTATACCATAGGATAGGTTGTTGGTTCTTCCTGAAGATGTATTGTGGTCTACATGTCTTAATAACTAGTGTGTGTTTAAAGGTTACTTAACATTTATTTCATCTTGTTTCTTCTACATTTTGACCTGAAACACTAAGCTCATTCTGTGCAGTCTTATCTTTTGTCTTTGTTTCTAATTATGTGTCCAAAACTTAGTTTTTCACTTGCACGGAGTCTTATATGACGCAAATACAACTTTCTCACCTTTTGCATCTTGTCTTGTTGATAATCATTGGCATCCAAATCTTGTTTCATGCTTATATAGAACTTGACTGTGTAAATTATTTATTCCCTTTATTTTCAAATAAATTTGCATCTCTGTGCATGTAACAATTATGACGATGTATATAGTATCTTTAAAGCTGCATGAAATTTGATCACTTGGTTATTACTTCTCTTGATTGTAAGATCATAATTATTTGGTTTTCAGGCTGACGTGGATGGTAATGGAACCATCGATTATATTGAGTTTATAACCGCTACCATGCATATGAATAGAATGGAAAGAGAGGATCACCTATATAAAGCCTTTGAGTATTTTGACCAAGATAAGAGCGGGTATTCTCATTAATTCTCCGTTCAGAACTTATAGTTTAACAACATTATCGCAGTGGACAATGATTTAACATGTTTTCTTCTGGTTTTGAAGGTACATCACAAAGGAAGAGTTGGAATCTGCCCTTAAGAAGTATAATATGGGCGACGAGAACACAATAAAGGAGATCATTGCCGAAGTTGATACAGACAACGTACATTGCTCTCTCTCTCTCTCTCTCAAGTTTGTCTTTATATTGTTTGAATCATCAACTAACTCCACCAACACACTAATCAAGCAATTAATTTTATATTTCTATTCTTGTTCAGAAAAAAATAAATTATATTTCTACTACTGTATATGCAGGACGCAAGAATTAACTATGATGAGTTTGTAGCTATGATGAGGAAAGGCAACCCAGATATAACCCACAGGCGTCGCAAATAAGCTCTATATAAGCTGTTTTAGTAACATGGAGTGAATTGCATTCAGCAGAGTTTACGCTCCTGTAGTTTCAAGGGAGCACTTTTGTGTAGCATAATTTTGGGCGTTTTCTTTTGCCAGTTATTTGATTGCAGAGATTGGGCATTTATATCTGATATTTTCAGTTCTAGCTGAATTGAGTTTATTTCTACTGCTTGAGTAGACAGTAGACACAAATATGTACAAATTCTGGAAGAACAACAACAGGTGAATACCATTTTCCCTAGTGAGGTAAAAAGAAAATGATACAATAATATTTTTGGTGAGTAAATGGTACTCCAGTTTTTTTTGGACCAAATAAGCTTAGTGGCGAGAAACACACTGAAGTGTGGAGAAGTGTGAAATCGCAGGTTCGAACCCACGGTCCATACATCAAATATTCGTGCAGCTATCATTATTTTATTTAGGCTGGATGTTCCGCTATTCACTAATATACCAATCATGACATACATTGTGATGTGAAAGGATGGATATATATAGGTTAAAATATGGTTTTGGTCCCTACAAATATGTTTCGTTTTGGTTTTAGTCCCTATAATTTTTTTTTTTTTGTTTTTGG
>Ga0228711_1009944_pt1 | contig 12688 bp, 7 predicted proteins | sample MedpolnodulmetaG_2_FD_177996 | JGI IMG/M metagenome (GOLD analysis project Ga0228711, IMG submission 177996) | Root nodule microbial communities from Medicago polymorpha collected in Santa Monica, California, United States - brown nodules | ecosystem: Host-associated > Plants > Roots > Nodule...
ATGACAAAAATTTAGCCTTTATATGTTAAAATTGTCAAAAGAAAAAAAAAATTATATCTTCAATTTCTATTTATTAACAAAAATGTCTCTCCTAAATTTTATCCTTGTTTTTATTTTTAATATTTTCGCACTTCGTACAAAAAAATATGAAACGGAAAGATGAATTTTACAATACTCGTGTTTTCCCCTAAAAAAATACCAGTGTTTTGAAAAATAACAATCTTACTTCTTCTACAGCTCACAATTTTGTTCAAAAAAACCTTTATTCGAAATGAAAGGGGTGTGGGAGGAGACATTGTACATATTTGTCGTGTTTGTTTCGACAAAGGAATAAGAGAGCTTTTAATGGAGAAGTATACATATCTCTTCCTCCACTTTGAGAGGAGAGCTAAAATTGACTGAAGTGGGATTTTGCCATATTTTGTTCTCTCTCTCTTTCAGTAATAAATCATATTTTGACAAAAATATCTTAATCATTATATGATATGATTGGTCATAATCATAAAACCATGTGACTTATTTGAAGTGTTTATGCAATGGCTAAATGACATATAAAAAAAATTGTTTTCTTAGCAGATACAACTTTATGTGATATATGTTGACAGAACCACCACCTTTAGGTGTGAACGAAAGGTGATTTTTACCAAAAATAAAAGGAGTTACTAGTTAGTCTTGATATATGCATGATTAAGAAGTTACTTGAGTTTGTTAGAGATAGTTGAGAGAATCTAAGAATGTTAAGCTATGATTTTTTATTAGCTGAATTTCATGAATGATTACAACAGTGAGTAGTCTATTTATAAACTCTCATCACATATGTTCATCAGTTAGTCGCAGTTTGTTTATGGCCGTTAGAAGTCGTTACACAGGCTACACTAGAGACTCTAGAGTGTGGTGTGGAATGGGTTTTAAATTATGTTAGTGGCCAACACTCGGGTGGGATTTAGTCCCACATCGGATAGATAGGATTCTTGAGAAGAGTTTATAAATATGAGGCACTCCTCACCGGCCCCAAATTTCAATAAAGTAGTCCTTAAAGTGATAATACAATTGAGATAGAAAGAAAAAAAAAATTGATTCTTTTGACTACAATCTAATGAGAATCCAGACACCTTGTTGAGAGAGAAACAAATGCTATGTATGGTGATGGTGCAATATTGAAATGCCCCCACAATATACTTATAGAGTGTAGGATCAAAGAAGGTATATGTGCTAGTTTTAGATAGCTTACACCCCGTTATCATGTGATAAGGTAAAGATTTGGCTTCCTGCACGTTAGTTTTAGCTAGTAAATCTCTGAGATATTTGCCCTGGATGAGAAGGAGAGAACCATTAGGTAAGTGGTTAAACTTGATTCCCAAAAAGTAATCCAAAGTGCTTGATTTCTAACATTTTTTTACTAGGCATGGGAATGGTAGGGAGCGGAGAGGAGCTTCACATTCCCATTTTTGTTTTCCGAGTCTCGTATTTTACTCGTTACCCTATTCAATCCTTAATGAAATGATAAATTAAATCAGATCTATGTCCTCGATGGATTCGAATATTCTGTCCCGTTCACATCTCTGCAGTGAAATTATTTTTTAATAAATTTTGTTTTTTTCATCCTCAAACTTGAATCTTCCTCAAACTATCACCAAATATATAACCTACTTCCATAATTTAATTTCCATCATTTTTCAATTAATCTTATCCATTTGTGGTAAGAAATGTTTACGATTATTAAAAGTTCAAAATATCTCAAAAGTATGAATGACATTTACATGTTTGAATGTTGAATATCAATGTTTTCTACATTCACAACGGATACGTGAACGGACTTAGTGTAGAGATATATAACTATGTTAGCTGCCTGCACATGTATTTTAAAATCGAAGAAAACCCATTAAATTGTGATGGATTCGAACAGATATCCACGTGACGGATTTTGTTGTCATGCTTATTTCATACATCTTGGATTGGGTTACACATGCTTTTGGATTGATTTTACACATGCTTGATGTCGTAGTTCGAGTTAATTTTATTGCATTTGAAAATATAATAAACTAATTAAGTTAACTTTGAAAATAAAAAACAATTTTTGAAACCATTTTATTGAAAGTGCAACGATTATTATGGAACAAAGATTATTTTCATTTATTTTTGGTTTTTACCTCCTAATTCAGAAGACTAACATCACAGTCATTTGCCATTAGAATCACTTTTATGTTCATTTTTAGATTAACAAAAGCATATATTAAAAGAATGCCAATTAAAGGATAATTAAAAACCACAATTAGAATTTTACGATTAAATTCACATATAAACCTACCAACTGAATCTAAATTCGAATTGGAATTACAACTTGCTAAGTTTTTTTTTTTTTTTTTTAAATTAAAAGCTTGCTAAGTTTGATGACCAAAATGGGTTTATATGTATGTCTCAAGGTTGCCCAAAAATACAGTTTGAGCGAGCATCTGGGCTCAAAAATCCATTCGAATGAACCTCAGAACCTGGGTGTGATTCTTTCCGACAACCAGGTATGCAGAATAACCTATCAGATTTTTCAATTTTTCATTTTGAAGTACGCCAAATCGATCGTCAGTAAGTTTACATGCAAACTCAGTAGTTTATAGAGAGAGAAAAATAGACTAATTAACACAGGGAATGCTTCAATCTCAAAGTTGCAAAGCTGGGTAGATAAGTCATTAATACATCAAAAATTAAAGTAAAAACATCCATTCGGAACGAAATTAACATGCTAGGACATCAGCTCTGAGGTGACTTGGCAACACTGGCCTGCTGAGCTCCCTGTGCAGGTGCTCCATCATAGCTACCACCACGGGCATTCCCACTTGCATTACCATCAGCAGAATATGCTGGGGCCTGAGGATAACCAGCACCATATCCACTGCTGTATGATGGTGGTGCCTGACTATAACCAGATTGACCGCCTGCAGGAGCACCATATGATGGAGGACCATAACCTGGTTGAACGGCACTGCCATAACCAGAAGGTGGTGCTCTTTGAGAGCCTGCTTCTGGTTGGGAATATCCAGAAGGAGGGGGCTGGGAAGGAGGATACCCCGGTTGACCATAACCTCCAGCAGCATTAGGTGACTGTGATTGTCCGTATGCAGGCGGAGTACCACTTGGCTTTTGAGTTTGAGGGGGTCCATAACCAGACTGTGTTTGAGGTTGACTGCCATATGCTGCTGGAGGTTGGTGGTACCCCATAACTTGGCTGAGCAGCCCCTTGCGGTGGATAGTTAGCAGCATTTGGGCTAGGCTGTTGGCTGCTACCATAACCTTGTTGGGAAGGTTGGACAGGTGGAACTTGGGTTGCATCCCCTTGTGATCCATAGTTGGTGGTAGTTTGGCCCTCTTGAGCTGAACCATAGCTTGGGGCCGAGCCATAGCCTTGCTGCTGATCATATGATGTTGGCTGAGCATACCCTGATTGTGGTGGCTGTTGATATGCACCATAGCCATCCTGAGAATATCCCTGTCCCGGTTGGTTATAACCAGCAGAAGGTGGTTGACTGTAATTGTAAGCAGTCCCATCAGCTGGAGGTGCAGGACCACCAGGATTCTGCTGTTGCTGAGGCTGTTGATTATAATAATCATAGGTAGACTGCTGGGTAGTTGCAGTGGACTGGTCCCAATTGGTAGAATATCCACCAGCTGAATGGGGAGGATAACCTGCATAAGCTTGCTGAGGCACATTGTACTGGGGTGTTGGACCAGGGTATGCTCCAGGCTGCGCATAGCCATAACCAGGTTGTTGAGAAGTGGCAGGGGGAGCCCAGCTAGAGGGTGGCCGAGCTTGGTAACCTTGCTGAGAGTAACCACCAGACATTGACGGATTTCTAAGACGATTCTGCAAAAAGAAAAATTGTTACCACAAATAAATACAAATGAACTCACCCAAGACATAGCATTACATACAGCAGTAGATATATAAACAGATAGACAAGCAAAACATACATCACATATAAATCAACATATAAATAACACAATATTAAGGGTATGTTACATTATCAGATACCATATGGGATTAGAAAGGGGTATAAAGGCCAACATACCGTACCAGATCGAGACATAACTGAGTTACTCCAGCAGAAGCACACCCTCTCCCTATTCGAAATGAATGGGTACAAAAGGAAAGCACAAACCACAGAAGTAGACAAGCATATGAAATTCATTGCCTCAAGGAAATACACTATTGTATCTCAAAATACTGGGTACTTTACTACAATTCTTTTGCAAAATATGGGGCGATATGGTAATATTATAATCATTCTCATTAACTAAACAAGCTAAATGTAGGGACTTACATATAGACTGCATAAGCAACGGCAACCATGACTCCAAAATATACAAACTGTCAAGACAATTAACTCCACAAACCTCTGCTACAAGTAAATAGAAAATTGTCCTCCCCTAAACATCACCCAATAATCTAAGAACAAACTTGACTGGAACCATCAGATAGAAGTACGTAAATAGTTGTCCTCCCCCAAACTTCACCCAATAATCTAGGAGAACAAACTTGACCGGAACCCTCAAATAAAAGTATGTATAAACCAACAACAATATGAGCTAAGAGGAAATCAAGGGATAAAGACGAGTGGAGGCAATTAAATTTAGAGTGTAGATTTAAGAACCGCAACAAATATTAGATTTAATGACAAAAATTACGAGAAGAGGCTATAAGAGCGGTAACAAAGCACCATAACAAGGAGGTAGGAGTGAAGTGCCACATCCTACAGTAAGAAGATACTTTACAAAGAAAATGCTTAACTAAAAGCACAAGAAACAACTGCCAAATAATTTAACAGCAGAAATTAAACAAATAATACTAGTTTAACAACTACAAAACGGGATGTTGGAATAAGAGTTTCAGAATAAAAAGCTTCAGGTTATCATGCCAAACATAGCTCCAGCACATAACGCAAGGACAACATTATTGAAGTTTATACCATAAATATTTCCAACAATGAACTGATCAGTACAACTAGCATTGTGTGAAAGAGTAAAAACATGTGATAATGTAATTGTTAGTTATAACATAAATCCAGGTTGAAATGGGGTGTTGAAATAAGAGATTCAGAATGAAAAGCTGCTGGTTGTCATGACAAACATAACTCCAGCATACAACACCAGGACAACATTATTGATGTTTATATCATAAACATTTCCCACAATGAACTAAATCAACACTACTAGCATTCTGTAAAAGAATGACTATGTGTTTGCTGCAGGTTGTCATGCCAAACATAACTCCAGCATATGACACGAGGACAACAATATTGATGTTTATATCATAAATATTTCCCACAATGAACTAATCAACACAACTAGCATTGTGTAAAAGAATGATAATATGTGTTTATGTAATTGTTAGCTTAAACAATCATGGTTGAAAAAAGGAACTTAATAATAATATATGGAAGGTAAGTTTAAAATTAAGCAGTATACGAGGTTAAGGCTATTATGCCAAATACAAGTTGGGTATCAGACTCTAGGAGAAAGCACTACTTTTTGAAAACTGACCTGAAAAATGGCAGTCAAAAAGGATGTCTAGTTTACCATCTATAGACATAGACATAAATAAATATACAGTTGATGACATCATATCGACCAATATAAGACTTGATGCTCAGATAAATATCAAAGAGATTAAGAACCATACCCTTGCATGTGTAAGAAACATCAACAAAGGGATTCCATGTTAGTGTCACTAATGGTGCACTACAATCTAACCCTACAATTGTTTCAATGATAAGATCAGTAACAACAGTTAATAAGACCACTGTTGAACAGGCTATAATTCCTATGAGTATCCCAGGTTGACCAGAGGAAACCTAGACATCCCTATGAATCTAAAGCACAATATGAATCTAAAGCACAATATGATGCTAGAGTCAAAGCTTTTCTACAGTAAAAGAAGAGCCTGCGCAAAAGATTGGTATCACTAGACACAAAAATAGATTAACCTATCTATAAAATAGATGTCAATATCCTCCAGAATCTATTCTATGAATACATAATATTACTAAAGTCTGCAGATTTATTTATGTATCATAGTAGACTACAGACACAAAACCGAGTTAGCAAGAAGGACTGAGAAGTTCAAGATAATTTTGATAAACTTAGGACTATACCAAAATAATATAACTATGATACAAGATTTTAAAACAAAGCAAGCACAACTAATAGTTAAATATAACAGTGACTTGCTCCCTAAATCAAATTTACATAAATCGAAGGCTACGAGAGCATATACTCTTCTGAATATATTACAATATAAAACAAAAACTCTGTATAGATAGATAACACCTTAGCCATGAAGAAATGGCTTATCTTACCATCTAAACATTTGGCTAAGCTTAATGCACATAGAAAACAAGTTCGTACTAATATACATGACCCCAAATCAATTAGTAAGAACAAAAAACCGAAAGCGGCCAGATTGCATAGGTCAAGATAAGTCGAATCATATTCTACTTTTCTCTACCAAAGTAAAAATCGTGATCTTGGTCAAATCATATTCTACTTTTCTCTACCAAAGTAAAAATCGTGATCTTATGACACCTTCAATACATGAACAATAGCAAATATCACAGGAAAAAAAATGACCTGAACAAGCTTAATTATTGTGTGGGCTCCAAGAAAAAATTGAGTTTTAAGATTTCTTCATAAACACCCATCCAGCAATCATAAGAGAATAGCATGCTTCTATAACATCAATAAGTAAGCAATGACATTGTTCTAAACACAAACTCATCTAGTATATCTATCTCAACCATCTAACATAAACAATGATTACAGAGATACAGACAATAACTACAAGGTGCGCACGAGAATAAAACTTCGAAGCAAAACTAGACTTGGCCCATGGCAAGCAAAACAAGCTATAACCAAGGCCAAATCCAACAGTAAAGCATAGGGTACAAAACATACCTCGCCACTGAGGATTGAATCAACCAATTGTTTTGCAGATTCAATTTGTTCAGAGGTCCCTTCAATTTTTAATGTTCTTTCAGTGGATGTGTCGCCTGGGGGAAGATGAAGAGGAATCACCTGAAAGAACATAGAAGTACAACATTGTGAACAATAATAATATAAGGGAAGTTCACATCTTCAACATCATCTATTGTTGTAGTCAAATATTAGAAGTAATTGTGAAGCAAGAGTAAAGTATAAAGCCAATAACATTAATAATAACCACAACAATGATGATGATTTAGCATGTGATTTACAAAGCACAACAAAACAAAATGAAGGCATGGCTTAAGAAGGAAAACCTGAATTCTTGCTCCAGTTGTAGCTTGCATACTCTTTATTGTTTCTCCACCTTTACCGATTATAAGACCAACCTGTAGACACAGGAAAAACCATCCCAACCAAAAAAGAAGAAAAATTGAGTCCAAAAGAACTCAACGCACAACAAAAATGTGTTTTTTACATTACTCCTAGGCACACCTTGTTATTTGGAATCTTCATGGAAAACTCATCAGCACCACCCTGTCCAGTCATTCGTCGAGTAACAAGTCCATTACCTCCGGATTCAGCCTGTTAAAAACACAACACAAATCCCAAAAAAAACTGATTCATTAAAAAAATCACTTCACCATACAAAGATCACATCTGCACAAAAAATACTTGAGCAGGCCTATATATTTCAAATCCATACTAATTCAAATGAATCTTAAACAAAACACAAAATAAAGAGTATAAAATAAACACTTAACAGAAACAAACTTCGTAACACTTATCAAAAACTTTTACGCCAAATTAAATATTCACATACAAATTAAGATGCAAGGACACAACATTATATTTTAGATCTATAAGGGTGTGTTTGCAAGTTGGTTTTCAGAGATGACTTTGAAGGTCCAAGTCTATATTTTGATATATTTGATATTTCAATCAAAAAAAAATGATATCATGGACTCGTGTATCATGTTGTTCTTTTAAGAAAAAAAAAATATAGACTTAGCCCTCCAAAGCTCTCGGCTCCAAAAACCAGCTCACAAACACACCCCAAGAGATTTTAAATCTTCTAGACATATAAAATATGAATGAACAACTTGATAATTAACTAGAAAAGAGTCTATAAATAAAATAGGGTACCTCGGCAAGAACTTCATTGATGAGTTTCTCAGCAGTAGCAATGGCATCAGAAGTACCAGTAAGCTCAACCAATCTATTTGGAGAATTAGGATCGGCATCCATATCACGGGTAACTTGGATTTTTGCACCAGATTGCAACTGAAGATACTTGATAGTTTCTCCACCTTTTCCAATAATAACACCAACCCTTCCATTAGGAATTTCAATCTTCTTGCTTGACCCTTGATGCGAATACGAAGGTATACTCATAGGAGCTGCATATTGACTCTTCAAATCTACATCACCAATTATCAAATAATCAATATTAAACACGAATCAAATAACAAAATTAACAGTTTTTAAATTTGCATAGACTAAGTGTATCTTTGGTTAATTGATTTTGATTGAATTAATTGTGATTAAATTAAAGGTGAGTTGAAAAGTGATTTATATGTAGATACACGTATGTAAAAGTGAGTTGAACAGTAAATTTGAGGGCAATTTGAGTGTTAAAATCAATTCTTGAATCAAAAGCACCAATTTCTAGCATCATGTAGAATCGATTCAAAAGGTAAAATCAATTATACTCAAGTGCAACCAGACATGTCATAGTCAATTACACACCTCTAGAATCAATTTTGAAGTGATTTATGTTGGGATACATTCAAGTAAAAGTGAATGGTACAATAAATTCAAGTGTTAAATTAAATTCTAGAATCAAAAAACTTCAATTTCGCAAAATCAATTATACTCAAGAGTAACCAAACATGTTAGTTAGACTCGATTTTAGTTCCTGTAGAAGTGAAAGTAAACATATTGAATCTAAACAGAAAACTTCCAGAGATTAAAACCAGAATCATTCATGTTTTAACCTACAATTAATTAAAATTTAGAACAATTCAATTCAATTGATTATAAAAGAAGTGAAACCCTAACCTGAGGAATCGTAGGGGGAAGGAGGACCGTTGTCGAATTTGGTACGTTTGACGACATCAGAGGGAGCTGCGGCGCCGGAGAGGAGACGAGCAGCGACTTGTTGAGCGCGTTGTTTGATGAGTTCGAAATCGGCAGTAGCGGGAGTGGCGGGAGGGGGGACGTTGTTGTAAGAAGGAGGAGGAGGTCCGTCGGAGAAACCGGTGGTTCGCGAGTGAGGTGGTGGTTGTTCGTCGTACTTGCGTTTCAGGGAAGGTGGAGTGGTGTCGTATTCGTCGGCCATTGGAATTGGAATTGGAATCGGATTGAAGAAGAAGAAGAAACCCTAGCTGTAGCTGGGGATAGTGGTTTGATAAGATGCGTCTATGTCACGTGTTTTGGTTGGTTTTATAGTGGAATAACAATCCGGATCAATCAATAGTCTATGCCACGCTGCTCGGCTCAACTAAGTATCTTTTTTCTCAGATATTTGTACAATTTTTTTGTACAATTTTCTCTCTCATACTTACGTTATGTTTTTATTCTCTTTCTTCTTTTTTTTTCTTTCTATTGTTTTTGACCAATAAAAAGTGAAAACAACAAAGTTGTCTCAAAGGTTATATCAAACTATCACTACTCTTTTCTAATTATCTTTTTTTGAATAAAAATAATTAAAAGAAGAAAAAAAATTAAAAGAGAAACATAGGGTTTTTCCATAAAAGGAAATTAGAGAAAAGTTGAGGATGAGTGGACCCAAAATAAAGGTAGGTCATACCACTCAAGTTCAACCTATCATGCAAGGAAGAATGGTAGTTCAATGGTTGGAATAGATGTAATAAGATGGTTTGCGATTGTTGTTCTTTTCAGTAAAATAGCGTGTTTATAAAGATACTTCAACATTTAAGTTAAAGAGATTTCAAGGAACTTTAAAGTTTTTCTCAAAACGGCAGTGTACCTTTTTTTGCAGTGGATTGTTCCTTTTATAGGTGGTTGCACCCTTTACGATGTGTGGGGTGGACGATTGTTTTGATCGTAGTCTGAGTGCTCAGTTCGACTTTGTCGCCTTATTCTCTTGTTGTTGGTGTTGGTGGTCTTTCTCTTGAAATTACTTCTTTTTTAGTGAAAGCATGCGGAGAGTCGTCATGGTTAGGTGTTGTAAAAAGAAAATGATGATGTGGAAGGGTTTGGTCTTTAAAGATTATTTTGTTCAAAAGGAAAAACTTTATCCATGTGCTCTAACATCAATAACGAACGAATGACAATTATATGAAGGCAAAGACATCGAATTAATATTAGGGAGGTTTAATCAAATATTTTTCATCATTTTTTTAATTTTATCATCAACTGGATTAAACCAGAAGGGTCATCATTTCAAATATTGAAAATCGCATGTTGTTAAATTATGTATGGGACAGAGATGTGTACAGTCAGATCCAACTACACCATGCAAATCTATGTGTACAGATGTACAACCTCCAAACGTGATTCAATGCTTAGAACACAGGGTATGTGTGCATAACGTGTGAGTGGATGTATGAGTCCAGTTAAAGAAGGAACAAAAGATTAAGAAGCAAGGAGAAGAATAGAGGACCATCATTTTTAAATATGAGAGGTTTGGCATCTTTTGCTTCTTAGGCAGTCCGCTGAGGCAATAATTATTGCGTGGACTTCCAGCAATTATAACGAAGGATATATGGCAAATATTATAATTCCGTTGAAAATTGGATTTTGCATATCGAATCATCGTGCAGATATTGTAATTCCGATTTATTCCATTTATGTTATATTATAGTTATAATGTTGTTGTTGCATGTGATGTTTGGATTCATACTATAATTTAGATTTATTTAGTCTATAACGTGGTTGATGTGCGTGATGTTTATTTATGTGTTTGCACCACATACAATTTAAGTCATTTGATATCAAAATGTTTAATTTATTGGAATACTGACAGAAAGTTGTCATCATTAACTATTGATAGTGGTAGCACCAATAATGTTTTTATTGATCGTGTGCTTGATAAAATTACACCTTATTGTTTTGTTTTGAATGAAGAATTGTTTCATATGCGTTGTTGCCCCATATATCAAACTTAATGGTAAAAGATTGAATGCAACACAATCTTTACTCAATACAAATCTTTACCAAACAAATGAGATTGAAAAATGGCAAAAGAAATATGTGACAATCACATCCACCTAAAAACGTCCTTCCAAACATGGACTAGCAAAGGTTGATGATGTCACAAGTTAACCACAAAACTTATAATATAAATGACCCGTGTTGAATGAATCAACTCCAAGCATTCCGACAAACATAAATTCTAGGTTGGAACAAAGAATTTTTCACTTTCTACTTTCCATTGCCAGTTTTGATATGACTACTTAGTTAGTTAGTAATTTTTAAGTTCATAAAATACTTTAGATAAAATTATAATTTTGATTTTGATTCGATGTGTTTAAGATCTACTTGTTTACTTGTAATAATTGAGTTAAATTTATATTGTTAGAGATGTGATTGACATGTAACTGGTGTTGGTAGTGAAAATGAGTAAGATCGTAATGAAAAATCCACTAAACTTAATGTGATTGCACTTGATGGGGACAAGTACATAAAATCTTTCTAATAACTCATTTTGACTTATATTTGAAATATGTATGGCGTTTTAAGTATCATATTTCAATACTCTTAATTTGGTTGATTTCATTGTGTTTGATGTTTAGCCATAAAATACATTGCACTTTCTTTGATTCATACGTAGATGACCTTATCGCTTTTTTGGCCTCCGGTAAGGTACAAAATGATGTGGTTATAATTGTATTTTTTCTTAATGTTGTTAAACTGTTATATGAAGTGGTTAATATGATAATTATAAACAAATTGCACATTCAAAATCGCACTAATGCAACCAAGATAACATTTAATCTTACATGTGATGAGACAATTAATCTAAGAAATAAGTTGTTATTTATGTATTCCTAGTGTTGTAATCTTATTGACTATTATTGTGAATTACCATGACTATAACAACATAATTCTTTTGACATAATGGTTGATGACATTGAAACGTCCTCCCATGCGACTATTACTCAAACCAGGGGTGGGCAAAAATATCCAAAAAATGAATCGAACCGGTTAACTGAACTGAACCAAACTAAAATTAACTGAACCATTACATTGGTTATTGAACTGAACCGTTATTTTAAAAACAGTTCATTAACTGAATCGAACCAAACTTAATTAACTAACTAACCCGAACCATTACATCTCAATTAATCATATCAATTCTCACTTCTCACACAACCAATCCCATATACCTCATTCCTTCATACCCTCTCGCACGAATGTCTGGAATCAATTTCTTATTTCTCCCTTCCGACACCAAATTCTTCGACTCAATCTCTCACACTCTTCTTCCCTGAGACGGAGGGAGTAATTCTTTAATAGCAAATAATTATGGAAATTATGACTTTCTATTTCAGGATATTAATTGTTGAAACCCATATTAAAGCAGAAAGCTATCAATGAGCATATATTGAATATAATGCTTCTATTATGCCTTGTTGCTGTTGGAAACGATCATGCAAGAAACAGATGAGATATGTCAACTTGAATAGAAGGCTTCACTGCTACCGTGTGTAAAACAGTATAAAAAAAAAAAAAAAAAAAATCAAATGTCTTT
>Ga0228711_1009948_pt1 | contig 12685 bp, 4 predicted proteins | sample MedpolnodulmetaG_2_FD_177996 | JGI IMG/M metagenome (GOLD analysis project Ga0228711, IMG submission 177996) | Root nodule microbial communities from Medicago polymorpha collected in Santa Monica, California, United States - brown nodules | ecosystem: Host-associated > Plants > Roots > Nodule...
AATTAGAGTTAGTTGAGCAATAGAGATTTGAAGTATGACATGAATTAGTTAGATGGAGGAAAGCATGAAATAAAGTGTTGAAATAAACAGAGATAATAATTAATCATTGAAGGGAGAATAAAGCGGTAAACTAACTACATAGCAGAAGCATTTAAAATAAACCGGTGAACTAACTAAATAGCAGAAGCATTTATAAATGACCGAAAGTGTTAAAATAAAGTGAAGAAACGTGAAATAAAGTGTTGAAATAAACAGAAGAAATAAAGCGGTGAACTAACCTGTGGGATGTTGCTTTCGATTTAGGAGTTAGATGGAGGAAATCATGAAACAAAGTGTTGAAATAAACAGAAAAAATAAACAGAAGAAACAAAGTGGTGAAAAGGAAAATAAGGAAAATAGGGAAGATTTGTTTTGTTCAAAAAAATAGGAGATTAGGTGTGATGTGTTGAGAACATTTAAAAAAAAATAGGAGATTAGGTGTGATTTTGTTGAAAAGGAAAAAATAGGGTTAATAATTAAACAGGGGTATTAGAGTAAAATTAACCGTTAGGATTAGATTAAAAATAGGGCAAACATTTGCTTCCGGATTAACTTTAATAAATAAGAGATTATGACGGGGTTGAACCTACAACCTCTTTTATCCTTCTACTTCTTAACTCCCTCCACCCCAACCACCAAACCACTTTTTATTCTCTCACAATTTCTACACATATCAATTCAGTTCATATTATATATTTATAAAATTATTAAAATTAGAGGCTAACTTTATGATAATTACATAGAACACATTTGAAGACTATTTATTTTATTTATATTAAAAGAAGTGGTATTAAAAAAAGTACAAGTTAAGGTACTCAAATTAACCCAATATAAATAAAGAGTACAACATACAAGAACCAACAACTTGAAGAAAAATTAGTTTTAAACCCAATTACCCAACTAACAAGAGTTCGGAGCATCGCTCAAACAGAGAGAGGGTGAGAAAGATTATGGCCCCACTCCATTTATAGAAAGAAGTTACTTGTCCCACTCCATTTATAGAAAGAAGTTACTTGTCCATTGTTTATTGGGAACTTCTACGGTACACCCGTAAATTATGGTGTACCGGTACTCTTACTTTAAAAAATCTATAAATTAATTATCATTTTTATGAAATAAAGAGCTATTTGTATTTTAGAAAATATCATTTCATAAGAAAAAGCATTATTTCATTGTTTATAAAAACCATAGTAATTTTTTTTACATTTTATTGTAAAAAATAATCAAAATTCTCTATTATGAGTACTAAAAATTCAGAAAAATTAAATTTTATTTCGTCGACGTTTTTGATAAATAAGATTTAATTATTATAATTATAGGTGATAGAAAATAATTTTTCTCTTCAAAAAATAACACATTTAACTATTAATTTAATGATTTGGTGTACCAATACACTCAAATCTTTGGATGTACCATAGAATCTGCCTTGTTTTGTTTATTTATCCTAGCCAAAAATCATTTTCATGAAGATATCTTAATTTATTCAGTAATATGCACACTTGTATACCTCTATGTATATGTCTCTATTGTGTGAGTGGCTATTCATAAGTTCCAATGTTCCATATCGAGTAATGTTAAGAAAAACAAATAGAAAATTATAATAAATATGTAGAATTAGTTGAGTTTTCCTCACGACAACAACTTTAGTTTTTTTATGTAGTATAGATTGGTAATTACCTGTGTGTTATGAAAAAGTTTACAAGTCTTTTCATGTGAATAATGTAGTTGACAAAATTTTCAATAGTATTTGAGATTTCCTTGTAAAAATTGCATACTGAGTGATAACATATTTTGTTGTGAGTATAGTTAATTAAAATATGTCAGAAAGCTTGTTCTTAGATTTATTGATTTGACCTGGAATAATTTGCAGTACATGTTTTACAAAATAAAATTGTAGGCAAGAATTTTTTTTATCTTCATATATTATTTTATTTTATGCATGTTAACCCACGAAGAATGCATGAAACATATGTATGTGTTTTCTTTGAGTAGAATGATTTTTTTTTGTTGGTTCAACTTAGACCTCTTAACTAAAACATGGTATTACACTTCAATGGTACTTGTAACTGTGATTTTAATCTATCTTTTTCTTTCCTTTCGTCTTCTATGAAATGTGATTTAAATCTATCTTTTTCTTTCCTTTCGTCTTCTATGAAATGTGATTTAATTTCGATTATACTATATAATTGAATTTATTGTTATTTGCATAGTTGATAAATTAATGTAAGAGTGGATGCGCATCAGATCATGAATTACACCTATCATGATCCCAACCACAAATGTGAAACAATGATTTAGTCAACTACTATGTTGGAAGGAGCAGTATGCTCAGTTGATTCACAGACAATGCAACGCAAAGGCCAAGTCTTAACTTTTGCAACACCTGGAGTCACTGTGCCTAGTGGGAAACTTACGTGGGCCTAATGTTGGACCCACTGTCAACTTATCGAATTCTGCTATTTATCCAAACAGTTTTGCTCATTCCCAAAGTAAATGACTAAATTACCGATACGTGAGTTAACTCACACGTTGATAACCAACCATTCATTTTATTCACTTTCTGGCACATATACATGATTTCACTTGGTAGTAAAGTCATGACTTCTTTCACTTTTTTACATATACATGATGCACGTGACTCCATTCAATTATACATCTTTTTGCTTTCTCTGATAAGACTATTTTGAATTGTCTTATTTACCTGCTATGCTGACAACAAACAAGACCATCATTTTATTTTATTAAAATCAAATCAAACATGGTAGTCACATACATCATATCATACTATTTTATTAATGACTTAACCCCACCCACACATATGCACATAGTGCAAAAAAGTGAATGTATTGTATCAGCGTGAGTTACCTCACACAGGTGTTAATTCCTGCGTAAGTTAAGTCACGTAGAGATTAACACTAGCGTGAGTTAACTCACGCGGCGTGTGTTAACTTACGTTGACATTTGCACTAGCGTGAGTTAACATGCGCAGAGGTATTTTGGTCATTTACTTTGGGAATGAGCAAAACTGTTTGGGTAAAGAGCAGAATTCCAACTTATAAACGAGTCTCAACACGTTTCTCACCCATATTGGCCCCACCAACTTGTGTGTTGACATGCTAATCACACTAACTTCCCACCCTCCTTAATTATCTTTTGTAATTAAATGAAGGCTTAATAGCAATTTTAGCCCTCTAACATTCACGAAGTTGTGATTTTAGCCCGCTAAGAAAAAACAACAAAACCGCCCCCTAAGTTTTGCACTTGTGGCAGTTTTGGCCCCTAAGACCACTTTTGACTCGGTGTACGTTGACGTGGCACCCTAAGTGAGGTGCCACGTGTTATTTTAAAAAAAAAAATTACCAAAAATTGGCCTTGGGAGGCCAAAACTGCTACAGTTGTAAAACTTATCGGCGGTTTTGTAGTTTTTTTAGGGGGACAAAATCACAATTTCGTAAAAGTTAGGTGGCGAAAACTGCTATTAAACCTTAAATAAATTTGTCCACTTAACAATGGTGCATATATTGTTCAACTTGCACTAAGTAGAAATGCAACGTGTCTATATATATATATGCACGGATGAGAGTTGAACCTTGTACTACACTCTATTTATTTATCTGAAGGAGTAATTTCTAACCACACAACTTCATAAAAAAAAGGCAAAACACATAATATTACTTTCATTTTACTTTATTTAGTGTAATAACACTAAATAAAAATATTAGTAATAAGTTGAGATGAAATTACTTTAGCACTTCTCACAATTGAGCTCAAGCATACATGCATGCTACTAAACGGATTAGGCCACAAAGAATCCTAACTAGCTTCACGTTCAGAAAAGCAATTTGGCGTCGTATTTAATTTGATCTTATTATTAGGTGTTGATTACTGCTAGATTGTAGGTAGGTTACCTTCCATATTTTTCAGTGTGGATTTGCAACTATAATTAGATTTTGATTTGGTCAATCAAGAAAAGAGTATATACGTAGTACTTGTTTTCAATTTGTCAACTCAACTACAATAGTGAGGTATGTATTTGCTATTGTCAATTAATCATGCGATACGATGCGAGCTTCGATTCATGCTTATTAAAGGATAATAATAATTTTTATAGAAAGAAAAAAAAAAGGAAGAGAGAAACTTGTCTGACTATGACCCTTTAATAAGTCCAAGGGGGGCTCTTCCTTTAGATGATTTGTGGGGGTCATTTGAATTCAGCCAATTACGATATTCAAAATATGTATCTGTCTTGGGTAATTCTATTTGTTACGAAAGCTGAAGAGAAGAAATGCAAGAACAACGCCAACCATAATTTATGTATTTTGTGAAATTCTATTTTTATCCTTTTTTAACTAATCAATTTGACCATAGTGTGTTTCGTGTTCGTAACAAGTCTGGTGTCTTCTTCAGGTTCGATCAACTTAAAGGTGTTACATATACTTTTATGTTTATATAATATATCAATATCAATCTCTTCTATGATTTGTATTTTATTTTTTGTTTTTTCAATACATGTTTTTCAAAGTCCTATAAAAGCTTCTAAGCAAATAAACTCATATATAATTTTTCAAGCTACATACGATATGATAGCTATATTAGTTAATTTATATTGAATTTTTTTCGTTGATAAGCATTAACCTATAGACACTTTTTTTTTTGAAGAAGATAAATTAGCCCACCTAAATTGACACCGCTGTTACCGCTAAGAATCGAACCTGAGACCTCGAGGAGAAACACACTCCCAGGTCCCAAGCCAATATCACTAGGTCAACCCAAGTGGGTTACCTATAGAGACTTATTAATAAGATCATAATGAAGTCAATATGTTTATATACAAACTTAGAATACCTTACTTCAATTTTGATTCTTAAGAAACCATGTAATAAATTTCATGTGTTTTCTTTTTCAGAATTTATGGCTACAAATTTTGACTCCATTTATGACATAACCATTAATAATAAACAAAAAGCGGAAAGATTTAAAATTAAGATCGTTAGGATGTGAAAAATGTCGAACTTCGAATATCAGAATCAGATTGATTTCTTCGATATGTTTTTAATGGATGAAAGTATGCATCGATTTCTTTGCCCTTATTAACTTTAACTAGTTAACATTATTTTACACTGATAGATTGACACTAACATGTTCATCTATCCGCTTTTCTTTTACACTTAATCATATAAAGACAATAGAATGATTTTGACAAATAAGATTAAAATAAGGTTTGTTTACATTGTCTAATATTGTTCATATTAATATTATTATAAATTTCATAATTATTGTGTTGCAGTTTGTTACTATTTTAATAGAGATTAACTAATTTTTTTAATTAATGATTCAGATAATATTTTAAAAATGATTAAATAATTTACATAAAGGGGTAAAACTGGAAACGAAAAACTCATCCTAAAATTGTGTATTCTCCTTATATTTTGTCATGTAGTCTTTAAAATTACTTTTCTATGATAATCTTTACGGTTTTTATTTTCTGTTTTTATTATCGTTTCAAACCATTTGAGTTTATAATTATTCAAATAAATTTGTTAACTTTTTTTTTAAAAGAAAATAAATTTGTTAACTTTGTTTTTCATGATTTTCTCAAAAGCAAAAATTCAATGCACTGTGTGGAACAACAAAGTTGCAAAATATCAATCTATGTATATCGAATAAATGTGTTATGAGATAAGAAAATATCCCAATTGCTAAGAACAATATATTTTTTATGCATTCCTTTCACTCAATATGTTTAAAAACAAGACAATTGTCAAGTTGATTGAAGATTCCATTATTCATTTTTATGCATTCAAATTCACACAACTTGTTGATATTTTTAAAGTTAAGAAGGAAGATTCTTAATTAATTGATTTTTTTTAGAAGTTAATTTGTATATCTATATTTGTTATAATTTTTGTTCTTGCATTGGATATTCACTTAAATTATCATATATTGTTTAAGATATTATTGGAGTATTAGCAAAAAAATTAGAACTCACAAATTATTGCACTTTTGTGATTTATAATTTTTTATTGGTTGGGGAGGAGAGAAACACATTATGGGGATGATATACAAATCAACTATATGTCTTAAAATCCAAATATTTTAATTATATTGATATTACAATTGATTTAGGTTTAAATTATATAAAGATATTTAAAAAATATAAATTAATAATAAAATTATATTTTATTGTCTACATATGATAAATTATTTATAATTGTTTAACTTTTTTTTAATATTTTTTACTTTTAAAAAAAAGTGAAAACAAAACACGTATTAAAATAATTCAAAACTAATATTTAATGTTAATATTCCTGAAGTCCAATAACTTCAAACGAGGTATTCTCATACTTCTTTATTGTCATATATCTTTAAAACATTATTGTATTGATAAAAGTATTATACATGTTTACATATTATTTAATTTTATTTATGTAGACTATGAATATTATTTTATACTACTATAATCCAAGTTTTCCAAGTTTTGATAGTTCATTTAGGTGCAAAACTAAAGTCTATATTTATTGGTTAAAGGATTTTAACCATTAATATGTTATGTTATTTGATGAATTTTATTTATAAATTAAAGTTATTTCAATCGGATATATACTTATATGTGTGCCTGACTACAAAACATTGTGTATGATAATTAACCCGGAAAACGCCGGGTATTTAGACTAGTAGTCTTTATTTTATGGTTGAAATGACTATAAATACAAATTATATTTGAAAATAAAATCACCATTATAACAATATTCTCCTCAAAAAACACTATTAAACCTAGCGAAAAGTCGTATTTCCGCTCTTTTTACCGCGTTAACGTTTGAAAATTATGAACCATATTATTTTATGACATTTTAATTTTGATTAAAAGTAAAAATATAAATGTATTTTTCTTTCAAATTAACAAATCAAACTAACAATGATTATCTATTTCAATGAAACGAACAATATAACAACAAAAAAATATAATCTAAATTCTTATTTTTGAATGACATCAACAACAATATTTATTATAGAAAAAGTTGTTGTTTAAGGGTATAAGTGATTCTTATTTTTTAATGATACCAACAACAATATTTATTATAGAAAATGTTGTTGTTTAAGGGTATAAGTGAAATAATGAAAAAGTAAGTATAAATACACTCATATAATTTGTCACACTTTTTAAATGATAAATGTAAAAATTGAACATTTGTGTTTGTTACACTTTTATTTTTTAAATGATAAAGGAAAAAATTGAACATTTGTGTTTGTTACAATTTTATTTTAATATTTAAATTTATTCTTATATATTTGTTATATGTGTTATTTGTATTGAAAACTAAGGGCATATTTGAAAGAAAAGAAGTCAACTCTAAAGAGCTGAAAGAGATTGTTTTCTTTATATATAGTATAGATAAATAAAGTTCAAGACTACGTATACATATATATAAATACATAAACAAATTAATTATTAATCATTGAAGAAACAGAGCTCTAAAAGGGTATACAAACAAATTAATATAACATAAAATATTTTATTTCATTATTGTTATTATTGTGTTTATTTTCGAAAATCACATTATTAGAAAGAAAGGACATGGTTGGTCTTTGCCTTTGACTTCGTTTCTTTACTTCCTGAACAAGTATTCCTATGACTATTCAGTATGAAAACATAATACATTGGACTCATCATAGTTCGCCTTTGGCGTTTGAAGAAAGTTTATGCTTGCATTTCAGAGTAAGTGGTGTACATAATATAATTTTATAATTATTAGTTGTTAATGAGATTTTATGACTATGATTAGTATCTCATTAGAGATAGAGGAATACCTAAAAAAAACTATAAGAGAAAATATTAAGAAATATTTACTTGATTCATGTGGTTGTTCTCACTCAGTGGGATAAAACTTGATTGTTGAATAAGAGAGAAAAGAGAGACATATTGAATACAATGTGGTTGACATCCCTTAATGAGTTGGATATAAATATGGTTTATGATAAAATACTATGACGAAATTTAATTATGTGGTTGACCTCACTTAGTGGGATAAAACTTGATTGTTGTATAAGAGAAAAAAGAGAGACACGCTGAAAACTATGTGACTGAATATCACAACGAAAGATCTATTATAGAAGATATTATACATTTAATTAGGAACAATCATATTATAGGGTGGTTGACGACGCTTATAGGATTGCAGTGTGCATGAGATTAAGGGATCGATCATAGGTTAATCTAGTGGGATAGACTCGCGAGGTTCAGAAGGAACAATTGTAGGCGGACCAGTAATACCATCCACAAGAGGTTCAAGATGAAATTTTTAAAAGGGTTCCAAGGTCATCGTGTTCGACTCTAAAAATGGTGCATACTTGAAAAGGTGACGTCAGCCGATATGAGGTATTGTTGTAGTGTACAAGAGTAGCAACAATAGCCTTTATTATGACCGATGATAACAAAGAAAAATACACCAAGTGATTGAGCGGATAGCTTATAAGGACGTGGTGTTTGGTGGAGAATACCATTAGTCGTGTGTCTTCTAATTTAGGATATGAGTACCATGCCACTTTCTACACTAAGAACGAGAGTTTTTATACTTTCCCACTATTTCTCTAGTTTATGATAAGATTGGAGGAATATCCCAGAATTTAAGGACAAAAAATCGGAGGAACAATAACCTCATTTGAAAGTAGTGTATATAATATTAATTGAAGGGTACAATTGAAAAGAAAAAATTATTATTGCATAAGGAGTATTCAAGAGTCATGCATGTAATTGATTGGTGGTGGTTTTGGTGATTGATATGTATTGTATGTACGTAGCTGGTGGTTGGTGTTCTTTGGTCAATGATATGCATGACTCCAAGAGACGTACTTAATGAGTACATAAGAAATATGCATGACTGCAAGAGACATACTTAGTACATGAAAATAAGAAAAAAATTAATTATGTATGATTAAGTAATGATAATACAAATAATTCAAAGTTGGCAATATATTATCTGTGTTTCCATAATTTCTTTAATTAAAATTTGTAACAATTAAACTTCTAAATCAAAAGAAAAATTCTCAATTTTGAATTAAGTTTAAAACTAAATTCTCAATCAATATTATCCAAATTTAATCTCTAATTATAAAAATATTTATATGTTTTGGTTATCTCTCAATTCAATTTCAGATTACGAGAACATCATTTCAAATTTTAAAATTTCAGCACCATAATATGCAAAAGAATTAATTATGAATGTTATTTAATAAAAAAAAAATAATAACAAAAGTTAAACGTTTTCAAACAAAATAAGAAGAAAAAACATGTGTATTGATGCAACAATAAAACTAATAAAAGATGTAGTTCAATGCTTGGAAAAATATACAAATATGAACTTGCAAATACTATTGTTAGTCTTGGAAAAATGGTCAATGAACTAAATTTTGAATGTAAGTTTTGTTCATAGGAGCAAAACTATAATAAAAATTCAGTTAAAATCAAATAATAATCATAGAGTCGGCTGAAAATCATTTAAAATTTATTAATTTTTGTTTTTAGAATCAAATGAGCTTATTTAATGAAATGATTTAAATGATAGACATAAAAAGTACTTTTAGATTTTTGTTTAGTGTTGAAAAGCTTAAATTATTTTGCGATAACAACTTAAAATTATTATCCAAACATCTTGAAATTTCCTTAAGCAAGATGGTATTTCAAAGGAAAAATCTTAAACATGATATTCCAATGATCTTGATGGTTAAATTCTATTTGTAGAATTAAAAGGCGTTAGATATATATTTTAAAAGATGAATTAGAATCAAGCTTTACAATATTGAGATCTTTGAAGATATTTAACTATTTTTCAAATGCATGCATAATTTTAAGCTTAATAATATAACTATTCATGGATATTCGGTTCGTGGGACTTACAGATTTTTAACTTCTTTCGAAGAGCCGATGAACAAGGGCGCAAATTTCATGGTGTGGCATAAGAGTGTTCCGTCTAAAGCTTCATTGTTTACTTGTCGTCTCTTGCAGGACAAAATTCCAACTAAAACTAATTTGGAGAGAAGAGGTGTTCTTCAACTGATGGACAATTATGTGTCGGAGGTTGTGGTAACATTGAGACAGCGAATCATTTATTCATTGGATGCGATCTTTCTGGGATAGTTTGGTATTTAGTGTGCAACTGGCTTGGCATTGATTTTGTTATGCCTGGATCGATTGCTAACCATTTCCTTCAGTTTACTCACATGGCGAGTATGCCCCGATCTAATTCATATTTACACATTGTTATTTGGCTTGCTTGTACTTGTGCAATATGGAATGAGAGGAACAAATGGGTCTTCGAAAATGCGGTATCTGATCCTTACAACATCCTTGAAAAAATTAAGCTGAATTCTTATTTATGGTTATCGTCGAATCATACACCACTTGCTTTTTGTTACCATGATTGGTGGCGACATCCACTACTTTGTATGGGTGTCATGTAATTTTTTGGCTTTGTCCTTTGGTTACCGGCGACCTCTTGTCAAGTGCCTCCTTTTTGTAACATACATTGAGTAATTCACCACTTTTAACACACCTTGTGCGGAGTGAATTGCTTTTGGTTTGAGGAAAATATACCATTTTGATTTGTTAAAAAACAAAAATTATTATTTTTCCAAATTCAAGGTCAAGAATATAACTCTTGTGCCTGACTTAATTCTCCTTCTTCCATCGACCCGATTAATCAGCAAAATGAGTGTCTGCAACATCAAAATATAATATAGCATGAAACCAAAATGCAAGGAAAGCAGCAAAACTATAACTCATTGAGTACCATCAGTTATGAGTGTCCTGATAATTAGAAAAAAGACTATCCACAATATATACATGCAATTTTAATTCAAACAACAATAGCAACACCTGATTAATCACACAACTCAAATGACCTTCACACTGTCACACAACATAGATTAGTAGTGCCGAAGAAGAAAATAGGATTAGCTGGGGCGCCGGTGCCACCTTGAAGAAGAAAAGGGGTTGTACTTCTATCAATTAAATTAAACTCACAGAACCACACACATATACTTTTTTAATAGTAATATTAATATTTTCTTTTTTAGGAAAATTACAATATTTATATGTTGGTTGTTAACATTAGAATTTTATTGTGATGGGGTTGAACCTACAACCTCTTTTATCCTTCTACTTTTTAACTCCCTCCACCCCAACCACCAAACTACTTTATATCTCTCACAGTTACAACTCATAAATTCATTTCATATTTTATGTGTAAAATTATTAAAATAAGAGGCTAACTTTATGACTATTACACAGAATATATTTGAAGACTATTTGTTTTTATTTATTTTAAAAGAAATAGTATTAAAAAAAATACTCCTATATGTTAAGGTATTGATAGATTGGTTAGCTCTGTCCTCGTGAGTTTAACTCAGTTGGTATGGACAATGCATAATATATGAAATGTCTGATATTCAAATTCCAGCTACCACAAAAAAAAGATTGGTTAGCTCTGCGTTATTTTTCCCCCCTTATTTTGTGTTTGTGATTACTGTTAATTAAAACCTGGTTCATCTAACAAAGAAAGTTTGATTTCACTTAAATAAGATTTTGAATTTAATTTTTTTAAATGAAAAAGTAAAAAAGTTTGTTCTTAGATTTATTGGATTTGACCTCTAATAATTTGCAGTACTTTTTTTACAAAATAAAATTGTAGGCAATATTTTTTTTTTATCTTCAGTTATTATTTTATTTTATGCATGTTAACCCAGGAATAATGCATGAAACATATGTATGTGTTTTCTTTGAGTAGAATGTTTTTTTTTTCTTTCCGTTGGTTCAACTTAGACCTTTTAACTAAAACATGGTCTTACACATCAATGGTACTTGTAACTGTGATTTTAATCTATCTTTTTCTTTTCTTTCTTCTTTTATGAAATGTGATTTCGATCATACTATATAATTGAATTTATTGTTATATTTGCATAGTTGATAAATCATGAATTACACCTATCATGATCCCATCCACAAATGTGAAACAATGATTTAGTCAACTACTATGTCGGAAGGAGCAGTATGCTCAGTTGATTCACAGAAAATGCAACGCAAAGGCCAAGTCTTAACTTTTGCAACACCTGGAGTCACTGTGCCTAGTGGGAAACTTATGTGGGCCTAATGTTGGACCCACTATCAACTTATAAACCAGTCTCAACACGTTTCTCATCCATATTGGCCCCACCAACTTCTCTGTTGACATGCTAATCACATTAATTTCCGACCCTCCTTAATTATCTTTTGTAATTAAATGAATTTGTCCACTTCATATATTGTTCAACTTGCACTACATCTTTAAGTAGAAATACAACAACAGCTATGTAAGAATATCACTTTTCTTTTCCTTTATTTAGTATAATTACTAGTTTGTTTTAGGGAGGTTCTACGGTACACCTGTTTCATAAATCTAAAAGTTAACCAAAAATTTTATGTAATAAAGAGATATTTATCGACTTTTATATTTTAGAAAATATTATCCCATAAGAAAAAACATTATTTCATTTTTTATAAGAATTATACTAAAGTTTTTAACATTTTATTAAAAAAATAATCAATATTCACTATTATGAGTAATAAAAATTTAAAAAAATTGAATTTTGCTTTGCCGACACTTTTGAAAAA
>Ga0228711_1009949_pt1 | contig 12684 bp, 8 predicted proteins | sample MedpolnodulmetaG_2_FD_177996 | JGI IMG/M metagenome (GOLD analysis project Ga0228711, IMG submission 177996) | Root nodule microbial communities from Medicago polymorpha collected in Santa Monica, California, United States - brown nodules | ecosystem: Host-associated > Plants > Roots > Nodule...
TCTTTTTAATTATAATTTAATACTCAATTGTTTTATCTCCTAATAAGGATATATATATACATTCCTATTTTTTTTTTTTAAGTACCTAAAAATAGTGCATCAGCAATGGAGGTACAAGTGGATGGCCGATGATAGAATATTTGATAATATTTTAACAATGTTTTTAACTCATTTTAACAGAGTTTGAGTTCATTTTAGAGATTTTTTTATAGGAGTTACTTATGATTTGAAGATTATTTTGTATTGTTATCATTGAGTTCATTCATGTAATTCTATTTCTTTCCGAAACCGCCAATTTCATATGCATATTTCGGGTGTTTATGTATGTAGGTAAAAAGTCTAGAAATATAAAAGGTTTTTCTTTTATTTTGCATTCGACAATATGGACACTTTGGAAGGCCCAAAATGATCTTAATTTTGTGGGTAGGCCAATTCACGTTGAATATATAGTGTATATGATTCATTCGACAATCGTTCAATATCATCGATCTTCACCGAATAGATCAGATGATAAGTACAAACTTTGACTCATTTCCTTGCACTTGGTCTATGCCTTCCACTGACTTAGTCTTTAATTGGATTAAAGCATCGTTAATAATAATTACTATTATTTTTAACATTATCAAGTATTTAATTACTCTTTAAAAAAAATATTTAATAAATAAATAGCACGATTTAAACACTATTAATGTGTGTGTTCTATTTTATGTGGACCCTCACACTCTATTTTTTTCAATTCACGTAACAATAAATCAAAGTCTAATTCCTTGGTGTTTAATCTTCCAACCTTACAGTTTCCTTCCAACTTCACACCAATGTTCCAACACATTATGAAGATGATTGGAAAAGGGAATACTAGATGGTTGTATATTGAGGAATATCAGATTTTGCAATACAAACAACTTGTGAAATGAGATTTAATCGTGATAAGGAAAGGTAGAACAGTTCTTTATCTCAATCACATTGCCAAATTTAGAAGCTTGGAAATACTTTGATGAAACATGGCCTAAATTTTCTCGAGATCCTCATAATGTTAGATTAGGTTTGTGTTTAGTTACTTTTGCTCTCTTCGACAAAACAATCAGGGTTTACTCTGGTTGGCGCGTGATTATTACTTCTTATTGCCATCCTGAAAGGAGTTTATTTTCTTTACCATTATATTTCTTAGCCCGTCCAAGGCAAATAGGAACATTGGTGACATATATTTGAAGTTATTTTAACTATGTTTTTGAGTTATTTTAGTATAGTTTGATGCCGTTTTAGAAATGTTTTAGACGAGCTGTTTATGATTTATTGGATATTTTGTATTGTTTTCATTTGAATTCATGTAAATCAATTCGTTCTTAAAATCGACAACTTCATAGATGTTTGAGTCATTTTAGCGATAATTTAAATCGACATTGGAGGAGGTTGAGACTCCTCTTTGATGCTATGTTATCTTGCATTTGCCTTGAACCGACATGTTTTTGAATGAATAATTTACTTTTGAAGATGATAACGTATAATTTTCAATTAAAATATTCCTACCATTTCTGTAAAAAAAAATATATATATCCGATTGAAGGTTCTCAAAACTATTGGACTAATAAAATGTATGTTAAGGAATTAATTCAACGGATAACATTTTTTTTTATAGAGGACGGATAACATATTATAATTTAAGATAAATTCATTTATTTAATTAATAAATTATAATGGAGTATTAATTAGTACGGGATTAGTAAAAGATGTTTTTGCCATTTAAGTTGACTTTGAACTTATTGGTGAAGCATATGGCTATACTGTCATTGCAAAAGAAAATAAATTTTAAGAGCGGTTTTTCTTTTTTTTAGGCAAACAGAAAATAAATAAAAAAGAAGAACCCGGAAGTACAAGATTGAGGGGCATGTACCTGACCAGTAAACCATAGAAACAACCCAAAACGGGTGATACAACAATTCAGTACATAAGTGGTATAAAAAGAAAAAACCCTAAACAATCACTACCATGGATAATCCAGCAAACCCACATGTGAGCGCGAAATTGGATTGCAAAAAAATGCAAAGTGAGCATTCAGAGTATTGGGTAGGCGTATGAATCGTTTGTCAACACAGAAACGACCCAAGTTCCACAACTCCCTTCTAGATGAAGCAAGTAAAATGCCTTTTCAGGCCAATCCAACCAGATACTAACTGAAGCACGAAGTCGCATTGGTCTTGAAACTTTAGTCGTAGTCCATAACGAACATACGAAGTAAATTTAACACAGTCCACAAACGACGCATAAAGCAATAGCGGCAGATACAGTCTTAAGATACGATAAACGAAAACTACTGTCAACACAGAGCCTCTACACACCCAGCTCTTTCGAGTATCAACAGACTAAAAAACCAATCTCAACCCAAGATAAACCAGAATCAAGATTCACGAACAAACCAAGTCGGAACAAGCCCACCACTCATCAACATCTTCTTATATAAAAAACAAGAACAAAACAGAAACAAAAACAACACATAAAATAAAATAGAACCGCCACTACAACACCAACAAGAACACCAACAGCAGCAAAGCATCCCCACGACCACGACCCAACATACGCGATATGTAACTAGGAAGAGCAAACCACTACCAGATCGAGCACATAGAATAGAAAGATGGAGTCATTCAAGGAGAGCTTCACGTCCGCGTCAGATCAAACAGCGGCAGTGGCAACGACTCAACAAAACACATCAAAAAAGAGAGCCCAGAAGTGGCACCAAAATCTGACCCAGAAACCGAACCTAAACCCCACCCTTCATCGAATCTAACCAATTTCAGATATGCAAAATGGCATCGACAAACATAACAACCCCATCGGTTGTTAGAAAGGTGCAACAGTGGAGAAGGATTCTCCCAACTTGCGCACCTTTGTTGAAGTCTACATCTTGAAACAGAGTTTTGGATGATGAAGGGAAGGAAAAATTTGGTGATACGTGGTTGTTCTCTAGAGAGAAGGGAGAGAAATGTTTCTTTTAGAGAGAGAAGGGAGAGTTGTTTTGATTCGATGTCTATCTGATGAATGTTGATACTAATGGTGTGTTTGGTTGTAGATGAAATTGAGATAAATATGAGAAATAAAGTTGATTTAAGGTATTGTTTGTTATAAAAGAAAGATGAGAGCACAAATGTAAGAGAGAAGTGTATGTTGGGTTTTAATTGACAAAAATACCCCTACAAATATAAGAGTTATTTGGTCTTACTATCTAAATGTCCACTTGTACATCCATAAAACCATCGATAATCATTTCCCATGAGCCGTTGGTGGGAACAATACATAATACATGCAGGGACCGAGGTTCGAACTCCGGACACCCATCTATTCACTTTTAAAAATGAATTTCTTACCACGCTACTTGACATAAAAAACCACACTAGATTACTTGACAAAAAAAACCACCAACAATCAAAACCAAATCTAAAAATACCCTTATTTGTTTTTCTTGTAGAATATATTTAATCAACGATTAAAGTAATAGGTGAATCATAGGCAAAGAGCCGGTGGCACGTATATTCTTTTTACATGAGTTTGCAGTTACTTTTTAAAATTTGAGGTCGGGTAGCATTGATCAATTCAATCCTATCTTCGCTGTCTCTTTATTTCTTATCATTCTTTAAAGCTCCTAAGAAAGTAATATATTTGTTAACGAAGATGCAGAAGAGATTCCTATGGGGAGGAGTTTAGGAAAATAGGAAAACAACATGAGGTAGTTGGAACAAAATTTGTAAGGACAAAACAGAGGGAGGTTTAGGAATCAAAAATCATGAATTATTCAATCTCGCATTGCTATTAAAATGGCGTTGGAGAATGTGTTCAATACAAAAGATAAGTTATGGTACAAAATTCTCGATTTCAGATACGACAACATCAAGGATTAAGTAACTACTCCGTATATACTCACTGGCCAAATCAGCTCAAACCCTAGTCGTCTTAAATCTTTTTTTGACAAAAATAAACGATATTCATTCATTTAAATTGATGGAGTACATCGATACAAATTCAAATTCGCTAAAAACAAAAATGATGAATTTGTGAACAAACTCACAACATCCATGTTAATAGCATAAAACGGTAAAGTACCTATGCCTACAAATATGAGTAATATGACTATATTAAAGTCTCCAGAATATTCATGTCTCCGGATCTGCAACGTTGACGACGCCAAAGTCATTGTCATTGATCGGATCTGCATTTGCTGAAAGCTAATCTTTCAACCTGAATCAAATAAACCCCACACTATTACAGGAAATCAAACACACCGCACAAAGACGGGAAATCAAAACAAACAGAGTCCTTCAGAGACGACGAAATCACAAAAACAAACTAAAGAAAACAGAAAATACGTGAAATCACTTATTCAATTAGGATATAAATAAAAACAACTCGGAGGGGTGATTTTTGGGTCAAAATTGACCCTAAATCACCCCTCTGACAAGAAGAAGAAGAAGAAGAAGAAAAAAAAGGGGTTGACGGCTGGGGTTTGAGAAGGAGAGAAGAGAGAGAGTAGTTGTCTTAAATCTTAATGAGCTTAATGTTTTTACTAACTAATTCACGAGTTACTACTCACTTGACCGTCAAATAACGAATATATATTGTCTCTAATTAATTACCACAACTCATTAATAACTTAGTAAAAATAATTATTCCCACTTAAAACACTAAAAATAATTCTCGTAACCAAACGACTATTTTACCCTCGCTCACCAAATGACCAAAATGTCCTTAAATCTAAAATGACTAAAATACACTTCTCAAGCCAAAATCCACTAATCTCAAATAAAATACCCACATAGACAAACAATTACATACAAGCACATAAAAATAATAAATAATTAAAATAATTTTTGTGAAATTCGGACTGTTACACTTACTATTTGTCACTCTCATGTCATTCTAAATTTCAAAGTAAAGACCCAATTAGCAACTGAAAGTAAAAACAAGGCAATAGCTAAGTGTATGCAATATATGCTTATTAAGCTATACAAAATGGATGTACAAGTTCCATAAAATTTTCTATAAAAAAAAAGTTCCATAAAATTTTATTGGATATAGAGACAATATATGCATATAAAGTAAAAAAAAAAAGTTGAATGTATAGACACTACAAAGTTTAATTCACGTATTAGCCTTTTAAGAAATATACACATATTAGTCTTTTTATAAATAGACCAAATGTTCTATTTAAACTCCTCAAAACAAACTAGACTTTTAAACTAGTTAACAAACTAGATCAAAATTTAAAAAGGTCAGACCAAAAATTAACATAAATCCTCTAACAAGTTAATATGTTTCATCAAAAATTACTTACATATAAATAGAAGACAAACAAACAATAAGTTGCATTGCTAAGCCTTTTTAGATGACATACTAAACATTTTTGGTTGACAAAATCAATCCTCTTAAATACAACATTCATAAATTTAGCAAACATGACATTACTATGAACGACTCATTAAACTCCATGTAAGAAAATCTGATCAGCCTATTCTGGTGTTTAGCACCAGTTATTACAATAGTAATAAATAAATAAATAAAAACTTTAGAGTAAGATAAAAAATGAAAAGTATAAATTTTTTGATAAGGACTAAAATAATAAATTTTAAAAGTAAGATGAAGTTTGATTCATTTTGTGAGTCGGCAATCGAAAGCTGGTTCATGAATTTACAGTGAGTGACAGTGACATCTGCATCGTACAAATTCGACTCAACCAGAGAGAAAAAACCGAACAAATTCCCACGCTCTTTCATTTCGCACTTCGTTCCAAATTACACGTTACGTTTAACTCACCTTCCTAGATCAATTCAATTCAACCTCCAAAAAATTCAATTCAACACCCCTTTTCATTTCTCTCTTTTTTCTACACCCCCCTTTTTCTTCTTCACCATATGTAATGTTATATAATGAGATAAATTTGTTAAGATCTACCATGTGAATTTGCTTCTTCCACCATTTAAGTTTCTTTTAATTCGTTAATTATCTTTGTTAAATTGCAATTAAAAGGGTGATTTTAGATTTTAATATGAGTAACAATTGCCAAAATTCTGGTACTAGTCATAATATTAGAGGTTTAATCTCAAACGCTGGTGCTGGTGCTGCTGCTGGTAATTTTTTGTTCTTTTTGGCTTCGACCCTTTTCGTATTTTGTGTTTTTCTTTAATGGGTTTCTCTCAAAATTTCCCTTTTTTTCTTCAAGTTTTGTGTTTGGTCAATTTTGTGTTGTTTTTCATGTGATTTCAAGAATGGGGTTGGTTTGACATTGTGATATATTATTATAGGGGCAATAGCTGCTACGTTTGTGTGTCCATTGGATGTGATCAAGACAAGGCTACAAGTTCATGGCCTTCCACCTGTGCAGAAAGGTACACTTCTTGTTAATTGCTTAATGGGCTCTGTAGCACCGACACTTCTGATCAAATACGTGTCCACATGTTCGACACTTGTCGGTGTTCGACTCGACAGTTCAACACGACACATGCGGTTACATTGAATTGTGTCATTTCTCACAATTTTATCATTGTTCCATGTCATGTCCGATGTTTGTGTCTGTGTCCATGCTTCGTAGTAAATGGGTCATGGACAATGCTGAGGTTGATGTTGGATTTATGTTAAGATTGAAAAAAAGTAGTTTTGTAACATATATAATTTACCTAATTTGTTAGTTTAATGCCTTTGGGTTATTTTCTGTAAAGAAGTGTTTCTCCATTGAGAGTTAGGTGCTTTTATCACGAACATGAGGTTGAAATTTGTATATTGTATTGTTGAAACTTGATTAGGAGTTATAATAGTTCAATTCAATGCAATGTTGTCAATTGCGGATAGCGGAACATAGCATAGCAGTTTGTTCAAATCGTGCTTTAGTGCTGCAATAGCTTCGTGTTGTCAATTATCGGCCATGGCGGATATAGGTGGCGGTTTTTTGGCTCTCCATGTTGCTCAATTTCGGCCAATATGACGGGATTTTACGCCATAATACAATATGACGGCGCCGCATAGCAGCTGGTATGGCGGAATTTTGGCTCTCAGTTATGGACTGCCGTCCACCATAGACAGCACTGCACGTGCTACTATTTGACAACATTTTGTACTAAATCATGTATCGCCGAACAATTGTGGTTTGTCAAACTTCTGCTACACTATAGCGCTATAGGGCCCGCTATATCCGCTATTTGACAACACTGATTCAAAGTATATCACTGATATATGCAACACTACTATAGTAGAACTATTTCAGTATGAATAAATTACGAGGTGCATTTGTTGAGTGATTGTTTCTTGAGCCTAACCTTTGCTATTCTCCTAGGTAGTGTCATTGTCACGAGCTTGCAGAATATAGTTAGGACTGAAGGCTTCAGGGGATTGTACCGTGGCCTTTCACCAACAATACTAGCATTGCTTCCAAACTGGGCAGTGAGTTTCTTTTACTGTTGCCTTTCTGACTACATTTTGTATTGTGATTGGCGTCCATTGCAGTAAAAGATGTTATGTTCTGTGAAATAGGAGTTTGGATGAATTCTATTCTGATTCTGTTATGTCTTGTTTCAGCATTCTGCATGTATTCCCACTTGCGATACCATATACACGAATATTAACAAACAAAGACAAGACATAATTGATAACTTCATGATCTGAATAATGTCCACATCAAATCTTATTTGTCATAAAATCCTCTATCTACTCTCTATGATAGTCTTCACCAACCAACTTGCCGACATAATGTTTTCAATATCTTTGTTTGCTTAATTTCATAATGGAATGTAGTGAAATATTCTTTCTCTGACTGCTTAGATCTGGAGAGACAAACATGCTCTTGCCTCTCCATCGAAAGAAAATTATGTTTGGCAATTTGTTCTCATTCTTCTTATGTCACCTTTTTAAATTACATCCACATTTTTGGTTTTAATTATTGTTGAATGTAATTAGCTTCAAATTATGGCTCTTGGGTACTTTAGTTTTATGGCACCATTTTACCAAGTTGATTTCAAGGTCTAAATTGACAATTCATGACAAAAAATAATCATGTAAGATGACTTCATCTTTTACCTTCTTGCATAGCCCTAGATGTGTAACGCAACAAATACATTTGCATTTGTGTGAAGAATCTTCTGAATATTAATCTTTCAGTTGCCTCTACTTTTCCTTGAAGATCCTTTTTTAAAAGCATTGATTAATCATATGTCTTATATTAGAAGATGAATAATCTAATTTATTGTTTAATCATATGATTGTAATAGCTTCTCTTCATATTTCATATATTTTCAAATGACAACAAATTCATTTCAACTGTAGGTTTACTTCACATGTTATGAGCAAATAAAGGGCTTGCTTCGGTCACATGGTAAATATTATCTTAATGATGATTTCTTTTTACTTGCATTGTTTCTTCTCAAAATGTGAAGTGGAGAGTTTGGGAGTACGATACCAGTTTTGTCAAACTTATTTCCAAGTCTGGTTTCCTCAAATCCTGATTTTTTTTATTTTTTTTTACTAACCTCAGATCGTAAGTTTTTTTTTTTTACTGACTTCAGATCCGGAGTATATTTGCTGGATTTACTACTTTTTATGACGATATTTGTTGGTTTGCAGAGGGTTGCAACGAACTCACAACTATTGGAAATATTATAGCTGCTGCTGGAGCTGGGGCTGCAACAGCAATATCTACAAACCCATTGTGGGTTGTTAAGACAAGACTTCAAGTAAGTTAGTGCTTCTCATGCATTTAATCTTCGTAAAATGTGTAAAAATAGGAATTTATGCTCTTTTCTATTGTTATTTTTCCTTGTCCTTTTCACTGTTGATGTCTCTCAATCTTCCATATATTTATTGGTGCATTTGCGAGCCAAACTAATCAGTTAAATTGAATAGTTTCTGCTGTATTATGTTTTAACTTGAATTTGGCTATTGTACCTCTTTCTGTTTTAACGACGATTTGTTTATCATAAAAATTAGTTCTTTATTTCACTTATTGTACCTTGTTATGTTGGATATTCATTCATTTTTTCTCTCTGAAACCCATCAGACACAAGGAATGAGGCCTAATGTTGTTCCTTACAAGAGTGTTCTCTCCGCTTTGACTAGGATTACTCATGAGGAAGGCCTACGAGGACTGTACAGGTATGTTTCTAGTTCTCTAATTTATGGTTGATGATTTGTTCGAATATTTTATTTGCAATTATCTCTTTCCCAATGAATAGTGGACAGCAGATAACTTGTTAATCTTACATTATGAAAAAAGAAATATTATAGAATAGATGCAGTTTCCTTATCCAATCATTTCAGAACAATAATGTAACCCTGGCCTTTTTTCACAAGGTGATGTCAGCGATATAAATAACAATGGTTAATGCCAAATTTGGACAGAGACAGTATAAAATAATAATGAAACCTCTTTAGACTGGAGAAAATGTATTCTGTATTAAATTAGACGGCGCTGCCAATGTGCACATAACTTCATCACCATGTTCAATTCAGAAACCAGAATATGAATTGTGATAAGTTGTGTCTGTGTCTGTGTCTTATGTTTAGTTTTGAATTGTGATTGTATTATATTCCTTGATGCAGTGGTATTTTGCCTTCATTAGCTGGCGTAAGTCATGTAGCAATTCAATTCCCGGCATATGAAAAGATAAAGTTGTACATGGCCAAAAAAGGTACAAAATGCTAACACTATTTTATTTATATATTCAGCGATCCTTGAAATAAGTACATAACTCATTTAATGAGGATTTTAAATGTTTCAGATAACACAACTGTCGACAAGCTAAATCCTGGGAGTGTTGCAATCGCATCATCAATTTCAAAAGTAACTGCCTCTGTAATGACTTATCCACACGAGGTAATACGTTCCCGGCTGCAAGAGCAAGGCCAAGCGAAAAATAGTAGTGGAGTTCAATATGCCGGGGTTATTGACTGTACTAAGAAGGTGTTTCAAAAGGAAGGCATTAAGGGATTTTATCGTGGTTGTGCTACTAATCTATTAAGAACAACCCCTTCGGCTGTTATTACATTCACCAGTTATGAGATGATACACAGGTTTTTGACGCGAACTATACCAGAAAACGAGCCTAACAAACCCAAACCAGAAGCCGGTGACATTGATATGAAAAATGGTGATGATAGGGGAGAATCACCACCATCTCAATCTAACAAGATTCCTCTCGGAAACAAAGACCAGCTAACAAGACATTGATTCATGTTTTCTTTTTTATTTGTCTTTTCTCATATTCAATTTATATCTTGGTTGCCCAGAATTTTGTTACTCCTATTCAGCATGTAAATGCTTGATTCTACCATAATTGTGAATTATATTAGCCAAAAAATAAAAGCAAAATGTGAATAAGAACAAAAGGCCATAATTTGAACACGCTTTACTTCCTTTTCTTTTTGGTTTATTATTTGTGTTGTTCAATGATTAAATCAACATTTAATCAAGTTTTTGAAATTTTAAAAAATTAGTCCCTTTAATTTGAAGAACGTCTAACAATTTAGTCCCTCAATCAAAATAAACATCTACTCAAACCAACATAATACTACAAAAAACTAATATTCTTTATTCTTTAAAATGATGATTTGAAAATTTGGAAAGGGACTAAATTGATTGACATAGTTCAATTAAAGGACTAAATTGGTATTTTACAAATTTAAAGGATTAAATTGATCGGCATTTATAATTTTGAAGTAGTAGAATGTCCATTTATTTGTTCAATAACGTATGGAAATCAATAAATATTTCATTTTGGTATGCACACGTGGTCTTGGCAAATTCTGAACATTACATCAGTTACATTTGTGTTTCTTTGTTGGTCGATTCCAACATTTATGTCAATTACACAACTTGAGTGAGTGGATGCTGGTATCCCATTGCCCCATTCGTGTAAATAAGTATAGTGCTTTCTCTTTAATAGCTCTTGGGGCCATGCTTATCTGTTTACAAGACATGAAAGGGAAAGGAAAGGATAATATGGTAATTATGGTAGGACCTTCTTGTTGTGCCATTTTAAGCATGCATATGATATGTCGTATGTCAGGTAAACTTTTTATTTTTTCAATCAAAATGTGAAAAATCCTCTGTAGTGATCCCTTGAATTTGAATTGAGTGTGAATAGAGTGAGTCCACCAAATTCTTGATAGGAAATTTCTCGTTTTCAAGGTTAGATTTTTTATTTTTGGTGAATATTTCAAGGTTAAGTTTACCATGATATTTAGTATGCAAAAGTTGAACTTAAAACCTTTTACATTAACTAACTTAAAATATCTTGAGACTGTAGTTATTAATATTTTGAAATTGGCTTTGTTATATGAATATGATACTATAAAAGTTTAAAAGTAAATTGGTGTGCCACAGAAATAAAGAATTCACACAAATTACAGTCTTTCATTCTAGGGGTATTTAGGAAATGCTTGTATTTTGGAATGATTTAAAGATCTAATATGTTTTGGGTTATATCTTTCAATAAAACAAGTTCATGATTTTTTATTTAGATTTATCGAGGATACCATTTTTCTCATTCATAATTTTTCATTCAGAATGAAGCGGTTCAAGAGGAAGGAAAACACTAGGAGCTTTAACAGAGGAATATATCTCTTCACTCTAAGTCTCTAGGGTATGTTTCATTTCTTTTATATTTTGTCTTTAGTTACCATGAGTATCTAAACCTATTAGGGTAGAGTTCTAAGGTGAACCTCAATTGATTTTGTTGGACTATTTAATTTAAGTTCTTTATTCAGTTATTTTATGAATCCTATTTAATTTTACTATGACGTAAGATTTGTCTCCTCTAAAGTGAACCAGACTAAGATAACGATACTTAGGATGATGATATACCTAATATTGGTGAAACACAGTGACTTCATAGGATTTTTTTTATTAGGAAGTAACTAAGATAGCAAACCGCATTAATTAGGGAAACAGAGTGACTTCATGACTTAAATCAGCATAATGACTTTATTCCTCTTACATCCTTGGTAAGGTAGACGAGATAGGTGTTAGCATGTAATTTCGACAGGCTTAATTAATGCAGTCAACATGTGTTGACTTTCGTTCTATTAGGAATTAAAGTCATTATCCTCAACATGGGGTTTTCGACAGAGTCTGGACTTAGCATTTGGAAGAGTTTAAAAGCTTCGAAGTTTTGACAAGAGTTGATCCAAAGAAGTGTTTGGTCGAAGCCAAATAGTTGCTGCCGAAGAAGGAAGAATTCAAATTCAAAAGAGTTGATGTTGTTTAGGATTATTTATGCTGGAATTGTTGTTTAGAGTAAATGTAGGTATAATGTAGTTGTTTAGATGTTCAAATAACACTGATTGTGCTACTAATTTAGAATGCACTTAAGGTGTTTGATGAAATGCCTAAGTAAGAAAATCTTGCTTTTTTTGTGTAATTTTTTTGCAAATATGTTCAATTTTATAATGTATGTATGTTATAATGATTATAAGTTTGCATTTTTGGCAAGTTTGATTAGTTTGGACATAATGATGTAATAACCATATTTTGAGCATAATGATATAATGATCAGTTTGATTAGTTTGGATTTCTGTGTTATAATGTATATATCTATCAAATATCAATCAAAGGTAAATACATTGTTTGAAATGTATAATGTGTGATATAATGATTAGTTTGGATTTGTGTGTTATAATGTATAATGTGTGATATAATGATTAGTTTGAAAT
>Ga0228711_1009950_pt1 | contig 12683 bp, 4 predicted proteins | sample MedpolnodulmetaG_2_FD_177996 | JGI IMG/M metagenome (GOLD analysis project Ga0228711, IMG submission 177996) | Root nodule microbial communities from Medicago polymorpha collected in Santa Monica, California, United States - brown nodules | ecosystem: Host-associated > Plants > Roots > Nodule...
AAAAAAAAAAATCTACAACCATTTTTAACAATTTTTGGGAAAACTTCTTGTTCTCTATTCTTTTGGAATATATATATATATATATATATATATAGACACACACACAAGGGGCTGTTAATTTACACTCACCTAAAAATACTAAGGTGTAAATTAGCAAGCTACACTCACTTATATTTTACTAAAACACCGTTTTATTTCTATTCTAATTAAATTTAAATAGAAGGACAATTTTGTAACTATCTTAATGAAGATCCTTAAAGAAAATAAACAAAAAAGACAATGACATGTCTAAGGTACAAAACATATAACAGAGACAAACTTTTAATGATACAATATTTTAAATTAGTGAGGTGTAATTTACACCCATCTAAAAACATTAAGGTGTAAATTAGTAAGTTACTCTCTAGTTTTTTTACCAAAAGGCAAATCCTATCCATTAGAAGTATGTTTTAAACAAAGGATAAATTTGTTAATTTCATTCTTAGACAAAACAAGAGAAACATGTTTCCTTAAATTTTTGTAAACAATATTCAACATTAAACAAACAATTCACATCGATGTTTTCTTAAATTTGCAATTTTTTTGTTGTTGATGTTAATTTCATTGCAATCTTTTCTTGAAGTACATATAACAATGTTAGTTCTAATAAATAATTACCATTTCTGTCTTTAAATCACTGATGAAGCTTTCGTTTTTTTTTCTTCTTCCAGTGAGACTACTAAAGATTTTTTATTGAACTAGTACAGTAGTATTGACGCAAAATAAATACAATAACCAGTAAAAAAAGATAAGCACTTTATGTTTTTTTAATTTAGGAATGAATTTTTTTTTTAGGTAAAAAAAGAGAAAGCTAGTTCTCAATTCTCTAGTGGACCTGAAATTGAAACACAACAATCAAAGTCATTTGCTTGTTAATGTCATCTTGGAATGATGAAAATGAGTGTAAATTAGTGAGGTGGTGTAAACAATTTGATAAAACATAAAAATGAGTGTAAATAATCAAGTAGGTATAAGTTGTTAAATGACATCTTAATGATTTTAGGTGGGTGTAGCTTGTTAATTTGCATCTTAATGTTTTTAGGTAAGTGTAAATTAACAACCCCTTAGCAATGTGAGTACAAAAAAGAAAGAGTTGTTCTAGAAGTTGTCCAAAAATAAATGTATAAATAACTTTCTTTTGTCAAAATTCCATATTATTTGTGGCATGATGAGAATTAGATCCAAGTATTAAGGATTTGGATCCTTTTAAAATGCATTGAGTTTTACTCTCTCCTTTTAAAATGAGCATTTTACTCATTTCACAATTCACACATATTAAAAAAGGGAAAAGCTTTTGTAGAAAAGAAAAGGAAAAGCTAAATTGAGTCTATAAAACACAAGTCAATGAATCAAATATAGTAACTTTTTGTTGAAATGTGTTTATTGAATTTAAATTTTTAATTTGTAATAAATTTAATGCATAAAACTTTAAAAAATATTTCTACTTTTGAGTTCTTATTTTTTTGACAAAAATAAACGGTATTCGTTCATTTAAATTGATGGAGTACATCGATACAATACAAATCCAAATTCGCTAAAAACAAAAAGGATGAATCTCTGAACAAACTCACAGCTAGAGGTGTCAATAGAGCCCCAAATTTCAAAACTCACTTAAAAAAGCCCCCACCAAGCCCACTAAATTAAAGTCCCCTAATTCAACAAATTTATTTGGGGCCAAACCCACTATAAAATCTACTTATTTGTGGGCCTAAAAAAGCCCCATATTAATTATTTTAAAAAAAGTTTTTCTTGGGCAAAAAAAAAAGTTTATTTTTCGGTAAAAAAAAAGATTTTTTTGGGTAAAAAAAAGTTTAAGTTTTTTCCGGTAAAAAAAAATATTTCTAGAAATTTTGGAGCTTGGGGCCTTTTGATTTTTTTATTTGTGGGCTTGCATGAATGTGGACCTTTTAATCTTGTGAATTTTCAAGCCCCCTTATTATGTGGGCTGGGGCCAAAACTTCAAGGCCCCATGATATTGACACCTCTACTCACAACATCCATGTTAATAGCATAAAACGGCGAAGTAGCTATGCCTACAAATATGACTAATATGATTATATTTAAGTCTCCGGAATAATCATGTCTCCGGATCTGCAACGTTGATGACGAAAAAGTCATTACATTGATCGGATCTGCACTTGCTCAAAGATAATCTTTCAACTTGAATCAAATAAACATCACACTACAACGGAAAATCAAAAAATACACCGCACAAAAACAAGAAATCAAAACAAACAGAGTCGTGCAGAGACAACGAAATCACAAAAACAAACGAAAGAAAACAGAAAATATGTGAAATCACTTATTCAATTAGGATATAAGGAAAAATAGCTCGGAGAAGTGATTTTTGGGTCAAAATTGACCATAAATCACCCCTCTGACTAGTACTTTTGAGTTTTTTAACATGTGTCATAAAAGCACAAGTTATCATGGTACTTTTTTTTTTAAGAGAGAGTGTGTGATTTTTTTTTAATAAACTAAAATAGGATATATTAACAACAATGATTCACCCCGCACAAGGTGTGCAAAGGGCAAACTACCAAGAGTATTTACAAGATTAAGGTGGCTGCAACAAGGAACCACTACCAAAATAGAAACAAATTACAAGTGGATACTCATACAAAGAATGAAATTTTACCATCAATTATGATAACTATAAGCAAAATTCTTCTGTTTTGACTTTAACCGTAACAAAGAATTTAATTTCACGTGTTCAATCGAGAGTGTGTGATTGAAATGAGAGAATAGAAAGTGTATCTTTTTTAGTCCAGTGTGTGGAAAAGTGAAATAGCGAATATTCATAAGATTGGGAAACTGACGCACATGAAAGAAATAAATGTTGTAACCAAAAAGAGAGAAAGAAATAAATGTCAAATTGTCGTTTTCCTCCTGGGGGGGAGCAAAAATGCGTAGGAAGTGCAATGCTCTACGTAACCAGCCATGCCTAAAGATTAGGGTGATGGTAACGTATGTCTTAAATCTATTGTTTTAAAAAAACAATTATAAAATTTTAAAAATATTAATATCGTTAAAAATACTCCCTCCCGTCTCAAATGTAAGAAACAAAAAAATAAAATTGATGGTCTCAAATATAAGAAAAAGTATAGTAAAATAAACCTATTAAATGCCACAATTTCAAGTTTACCCTCATTAAATTCACTTCATCATTAATGTCTTTACTACTCCAAGACAAGGGTAAAATTGAAAAAATATCACTTTCTATAATAACTTAAATGTAGTCAATCCACTTTCTTAATATGTGTGCATTATTTTTTGATTCTTACATTTGAAATCGGAGGGAGTACTTGTTAAAGAAAGATTACTCAATTTGTTTTAAAATACATGTCGCGTTTTTTAATGTGTACTATTTACATCAATTATTTTGACCATACTTTGTAACTAATATCCAAAAACAAATGTTGGTATGTAAGATATTATATCATTTGTTTCTATAAAGTTGTTGATTGCATGTGTGAAGTGGTTGATTGCAACATGTATTTTAAAATGAATGGAGGATTTTTTTAAACCTTTAATGTGTTGAAAATATCATTTTTACAATATAAGTCAAATACATATGAAAGCAATAATCACACGACTTTTAACAAAAAATTCTTTTTACATTTTCCAAAAGCGTCGTGTTAACTAATGCAACTGGAGCATTAGTTAAAGAAATAAAAAAAAAACCTTTTATATTAAAAATAACATTTTTTATATTTTTAAAAGTTTAACTGCATAAATTTCAAGATATTGTTACTACTATTGTTTCATAACTAGTATTTTCCCCATCTCACGGTAGATGTGTTCTTTACTATTTTTCTGTCTTAAATTATTTATCATTTCTATAATATCAATACAATATTTATTATTCTTTTTCACTAACATACCATTATTTATTGTATTTCAATCATTCAACTACTTCCCCAACTATAATTAATAAAAATATTTCAGTGAATTAAACATATTATACTATTAAAATCTACACTATTAATTGTTTCCTCAATAACAATAGTAAAAACTAAAAAACCCCATAATTTAAAACGTAGGAGTACCACATGAATAATAGTTAGCGGTTAGCACTTTTCTTTCCAAAAATTTATGTGAAAGACAATGACAACAACAATTAACCAATCATAAGTTGTGAGTGATTATGTACATCAAAAAGAAAAGAATAAAAACATTTGAGTCGTGACTGAGTTGTCAACAACCTCGTCATTCCGGATCCTTTGTTTTTGGTTTTTTTGTTTTTTTAATAAGTCGTCATTCATGATCTCAAATGGAAAACTACTGTAACTAACCATAATTTATTGATTTGTATTCACATCATGATTCACATAACTCGCTGCAATATAGTATCTCATAACATAAAATTTAGTAAAAGCGTCCCTGTATAGATAGCTGTATTATCGTTTAAGTTTCTGTGGTTTTTTATATGTTAACGAAGATAATAAAAACATCTTTTATCCTTGTACAAGTTGACAAAGATAATAAAGAATATACAATACGGCTGTTGTGGTCTTTCAAAACCCGTATAATGTTTTTTTTAGAGGTATGTTATTTGAACAACAATTTATATGATAACCATAAATTACAAAAAAAAATTGTTATTGACAGGAAAATCAAAACAATAGATACACCAAATTTACGAGGATCATTTTCCTTCTTCGTATTGCCCTCGACACTCGGCACTTGATTCATCTGCTTCAAATTACTTAACCACTTAAGTGCATGAAATGAAATGCATGATTGCAAAAATTAGAATAAAAAGACAATCCATGCATCTCAAAATAAATTTGGTTTCAAGAAATAATTTTTTTTAAATAAACTTAATTTAATTTTAATAGAGCAATATCAATCATTTTAATTTTACCTCAAAATTATGTACATAATTTTGAATCAATGTGCTCAACTGTACATTGACAATAAATCAAAAGAGAAAAAAACACAACTCCTACTACAAATAATTCCATAACTATTATTTAGATTTTTTCGACTTTTTAGTCTTTAATTTTTTTTTATTACCATAATATTAATACGAAATTTCAATCTCAATTGAGAAACTCTTTAAGACATACAAGGTATATTCTCCCATCCAAAAATTGAACGGCGATCATATATTTAAAATGTTCAAATCTCTTACCACCGGAATGAATTTATCATTGGTTATAGTTTTTAATATTAATAACACCAAAATTGGGTGATTAAATTTGATAAACAAAGTTAGTCGACAATCTGACATGTAAAGTAAAAAATGATTTTGTCATCATACATACGTAATACGTATGCAATGCATGAAGACCAAGTTGTCGAGTAAACCAAACACATCACGTTTATAACCCAAACTCTTTCCTTTTATTTATGCACTTTCTATTCTTTTCATGTAAACAAACACACACCATAACCATCACAGCCTCTCGGAAAATGGAAAGAGATCTAAAACAGAATCTACTACTTAAAAAACCAGAAGAAGAAAATGAACAAGAAGAGTTATCACTAGGAAAAAGGGTTTGGAATGAAACAAAGCTTATGTGGGTGGTTGCAGCACCTGCAATATTCACAAGATTTTCAACTTTTGGTATTCAAATTATTAGTCAAGCTTTTGTTGGTCATATTGGTTCAAGAGAACTCGCTGCTTTTGCTCTTGTTTTCACTGTTCTCATTAGGTTCGCCAATGGTATTCTCGTGAGTACTTCATTTTCTCATCATTTTTCAACTTTTTTCTTTGACCCCTTTTTTTATAATATAATAATAACCACGTTGAACTTGCTTGTCTTGTCTTATGTTACCTTAAAACTCTGTAACTCTGTTCATGTTTCTCTTTGTCTCTCAAAATCTATCAAACACAAATACAGACACAAGGACATGACACATATACTGACATGTCGAGACCGATAATAATTTGAGAAAATGACATACTTTAATCCAATCATATCTATCGGAAGCTAACGCATGTCTCATACCGAGACACGCCAAATCCGAGGACTGCATGTGGTTCATTGCTCAAAACTTGTTAATTTTAAGGAAGGTGTTCTGTTTTTTCTTTTTTGGTATTAGAGCGGTGATTCTAGAGATTAGTTGAATGGGGTTTTGATGACTTTGCTGGAGAAAGTTTTTTTTCCATGATTATGATTATGGTATATATTAGTAAAGGTTGCAGCTTTTGCACTTTTTCTATTAAAACATCAGCTTTTGCCCTTTTTCTATTAAAGCATTTAAAATGTTGTCACTTTATTGGTGTGTGAACACTTTCCTTTGTATATTTTTGTTTAAGGGCACTTGTTAAAGATTTAAATTGATAACTTTGATCTAGAAAAAGTTGTTTTTAAAAGAACTATGAACAGGAAAAATATCCATCATTTAACAGTTTTCGGAGAAATGATTACAATTTCCCCTAAAACTCTATTCAGCACTTACATATATTGAAGACGTGTGTGGTTTTCGACACTGACACGGCATTCGTAGCAATGTTGTGTCTGCTGTCTATGCTTCATAGAACATACTAACACAAGTTAATTGTTTGTAAAATGAAAATTGTAGTTGGGAATGGCGACTGCGTTGGCGACCCTTTGTGGACAAGCATATGGTGCAAAAGAATATGGAATGATGGGAGTATATCTTCAAAGATCATGGATAGTTTTATTCCTAACTGCACTTGTTCTTCTTCCTGTGTTTGTCTTCACAACCCCAATTTTGACACTCTTAGGCCAAGATGAAAGCATATCAGAAGTTGCAGGAAGCATTTCTCTTTGGTCAATTCCTATTATGTTTGCTTTTATTGTCTCATTCACTTGCCAAACATTCCTTCAATCACAAAGCAAGAACACCATCATTGCATTCTTGGCAGCTTTTTCAATAATCATTCATGCATTCCTCTCTTGGCTTTTGACAATGAAATACCAACTTGGGATTGCTGGTGCAATGATTTCAACTATTTTGGCATATTGGATTCCCAACATTGGTCAGCTCATATTTGTTACATGTGGTTGGTGTCCTGAAACATGGAAAGGTTTCTCATTTTTAGCATTCAAAGATCTTTGGCCTGTTGTCAAACTTTCCCTTTCAGCTGGTGCAATGTTGTGGTAAGTTCTTTGCAAATGTAATTACTGATGAGTTGATTTGAATTTCATTTGATGCATGTTTGAATTCAGGCTGAGTTAATCACTGCGGCATTGTGGTTTTGTTGAAGCTCATAAGTCATAAGTGTAGATTTTGTCAAAATCACGGCGATACAATGTGATTCTGTCAAACTAACCATCAATCTAAATTCTAACAGATGCATTCAATCAATGAGCTTACTATTATATGCCTTGCTAACTTGAATGAATCTGTTTATATTATACAGTCTTGAGCTATGGTACAACACAATATTGGTTCTTTTGACAGGGAACATGAAAAATGCTGAGGTTGAAATTGATGCACTATCTATATGGTAATGCTTCTGTTCTGTAACACTTTTATTAAAATTTATGTATTCTGTTTCTACTTTATGTTATTTGGTATTGTATTGCCTTGTGATGTATAAAAGGCTTCTTTCACTTGGCTTGCTAAAGATCAAATGTTATTATTAACAGTCTCAACATCAATGGATGGGAAATGATGATATCACTTGGTTTCATGGCTGCAGCAAGGTAACAGCATTGTTCCAATCCCCTATCTATCATTGATGTATCCATTTTTCGTCATATGTTGTATGCTTATACTTACCCTTGAAAATTTGCATTTACTTATCGTGTAGCGTTCGAGTATCAAATGAGCTTGGTAAAGGAAGCGCGAAAGCAGCAAAGTTCTCGATCGTTGTGACAGTGCTCACGTCGTTGGCCATTGGATCCTTTCTGTTTTTGTTTTTTTTATTTTTTAGAGAAAGACTTGCCTACATTTTCACCTCGAATAAAGAGGTGGCCGCAGCTGTCGGAGAATTATCGCCTTTGTTATCGATCTCTATACTACTAAACAGTGTTCAACCAGTACTCTCAGGTACCAGTATTTACAATATTTCCTCTTTGTGAGGTGATTTGATGAATTGGTTTAAGACTTGAATCCTAATGCAAATTAATCTTCAAGCTATATACTTGAATCCTAATGCAAATTAATCTTCAATGATTTGATGAATACGAGAGAAACGAAAACAAAAAATGTGATTTCCTTTAATTTCAACAGGAGTGGCTATTGGAGCAGGTTGGCAAAGCACAGTAGCATATGTGAATATAGGTTGTTATTACATCATAGGTATTCCTGTTGGGATTGTTCTTGGTAATATTATCCATTGGCAAGTCAAGGTAGGCTTTTGTCATCCCTCGTTTTCAAATTGCACTTATATTAAACAATAAGCACTGATGCCATACACGACATTGACACGTTGATCCCGGTTATAAGTTGTGAAAAATTCCATTATTGAATGTTAATACATGAGTTAATGTCGTGTCAGATACTCACACACCTTCAACTGAAGTGTCTGCATAAGTTATATATCTGTATGCTTCCTTATTAATTAAACAAACACTTTCAATAGGGTATCTGGATGGGAATGTTGTTTGGAACATTGATTCAAACTATAGTTCTACTTATAATCACCTACAAAACCAACTGGGATGAGCAGGTATGATGACTTATTTTCCTCGTTAATAACGTCTTAATAACCGACAAGGTATAGTAATTAAATTCTTATACATGTACATCTAATGTGATTAAATCATTCATCGCAGGTGACCGTAGCTCGTAAGCGTGTAAACAGGTGGTCCAAGGTGGAGAGTACTGATCAAGAAACAAAAACTAAATTAATTGAAAAATAGTTTTCAGTGTTAACATTGGTGTCTTGTGCCGAGTTATGCAGCCAAGAGGTTGATACATATATAGATAGCAATTGTATGGTTATTTATTAACTGTATATCTAGGGGTCTGTTTGTTTTCATGTCCTATGTTGTGATGTGAACCTAAGTTGAAGGTTGAAGAAGAAAAGATCTGAATTCAATTTTTCTTGAAGGTCCTCATCATCTTGTGCTAAGAAATTTAATGATATTTGTTTTTGCTTCTTAAGAGATATAGTCATTGAGAAATTAATTCCGTGCACTTATGTTGAAACTTGAAAGCTCCAATTCTGTCTTGGAGTGACAAAAGGAATGGCCTAACAAATAATGAACCCAACATGTCACAACAAGAAAATTACTTTACATATAAACATTTTCAGTCAACCTTGATATAGGTTGAATGAGTTTGTTCTCATTATTTAACTCTTTCTAAATAATGTGTCGTTCATTATCTTCATTTTTAACCCCTCTTGAGCAGTAAATTTTCATATGGATTAGGAAAATATCAAATGAAAAATGTATGAGAGTATTTCTGTACTTCAAAAATATGCATATCCCCAGAAGAAAATAAATAGACATGAAGAATGCATACATTTACAACTCATTCAATCTGGATATGCACTTTATGAAATTATGAGTTTTATACCAAGTTAGGAACAAAAGCTGACAATTCGTTTGGTATATTGTTGTACATTTTGACTGTCTTGTAACATGTTATGTGGTCCATTGGGCAGACCCTTTATTTATTTGCGGTCCTTTGCTTTTCTGTCTATAAAAAGAAAATCGACTTGTGTCATCATAGCTTAAATAAACACACATCACTTTATGTGACGATAAAATATAAAATATTAAACTATCCAAAACGCTTCCCACGGTTCTTTAAAAAAAAAAAAACGCTTCCCACGGTTCTTTAAAAAAAAAAAACGCTTCCCACGGTATAGAGAATATAATGCAACAAAGCTTTGGTTTTGTGGACTTCATCAAAGAAAAATAACAATTATTGATTAGGTTATTCTTACCTCATGACTAAATTTCAAATTACTACGGTCCTTTTCCTCTGAGAATTGGAGGGTTAATGCAACAAAAAAAAAACTTTGGTTTTGTGTTGATAATAATTGATTTTGAGTAAATTGATTCTATAAAATTGATTTTAATTAAAAATAGATTGAAGGTAAAATAGTTTGTGTTTGAATATATTTATGTGAAAATGAGTTTGAATTATAATTTTTTTTAAAAAGAAATTCTAAAATCAAAAGTTACAAATTCTAACTTCAAATAAAATCAATTCTAGTCGAAATCAACATGATAGAAATTCTACACAATTAGAATCAATTTTACCATCTCTAAAAGTAGAAAGAAACATACACAATTGCTTTGGACAATTTATTTTACTTTGCCAAGCAAAGTATATGAACAAATTTGGTGTAGATTGCATAAATTATTTTGATACAACATTATTATTCTCATTATCTATTCAAATTTAAACTTTGCCACCATTGTGGTCTTACTGACTCGATAAATTAATCTCAATAATTATGTAAAGAGATCAATCAGTTCACATAAAAATGATTTAAAATTTTTCTCGTATAGGAAATTGGGCAACATTGTTTCCAAACCTAAAGATGATTGATTCCTGGACCAAAGGCATGTAATGTTTAAGATCATTGGGCTACTTTATCATTCTTTTAAAGGTTATGCTAATCGGTGTTCCTGGAGCACTGTTAAGCATATCAAAAAAGAAAATTATTACCATAAAAGGAAACAATTTTAACTTTTTATAAATTAATTACACAATTTTCAATGCAATAATTACTATATAATTTTAATTTCATTTATTAGAGATGATTATAATTCGTAAATTGTTTATCGCACCCCCTTGTCATGCATCCTACGCTCTTCCCATTTTACACTTAATTGAATTCTTTTTTTTTTTGACAATACACTTAATTGAATTCTATAATATGAAGTGTTTTTGCCGTTTCATATTATGGAATCCGAAATTTTGTATACCCTTCATTCGAGTCGTTGTAATTCAGTTTTTTTCCTAATCATGCAACTCCATATGTGTTTTGAGTGTTTTTAGTGAGAAATCATGTAAATTGACAAAGCAAGACACCACATGAAGGATCAAGGTATACGAAGAATGAAGCTGAAAGTGCATTTTTTAGGGAAAAATGCACTTTCAACTTGTTTTCCAAGTTGGATCGAAGGAAAAAGCAAAGTTCTCAGCTCTTAACCTAGAAGTAATGATGTCTATAAATATAGACCCTTGCACACACTTTTATTCATTCATAAAGTTGGCAGTACAATACAAGGGTCAAACATTCAGAGCTTCAAATTAGGGTTTCTTCTTACTCTTGTTCTCTATAATATGTTTTTCTTTTCCTTTGTTATGATGTCGGTTACCATGAGTAACTAAACCTTTGAGATTAGACTTCTAAGATGAATCTCTATTTATTTGGATTAAATTAACGCAATTTTTTTTATTCATTATGATTTAAGTTATATTTGTTTTTCATATTTTTCATCTTTTAAATCTTTTACAAATTAGGTTAGGGTTCATAGACGAAGTATTACGCTCTAACTGAGCCGTTACATTTTTTTCTCAAGAGTATTTTTAATTTATTAGGGATACTTAATGTACGAGGGTTAGACATTAGACACAAGACACATGTACAGTACACTAAAAAGCAAACAAAGAGAACTATTACAAGAAATTAAAAGGATTTAGCCACCATATATGATAGTCAAAAGCAAGGTTATTGTGTTTCACTTTCAACGAGTCAAGATTGTGTCTTTTTGTTGTCAAGCAAGTGGTGGATATTATCATTTTTATTCTTGAAGATTCTTGGATATAATGGCTACAAACCAAAACTATCTAATTGTTTTGGATTTTTTTTTTTGCCAATACTTGTTTAACCAAAACATACGACAAACCCGCTGCAGATTGTATAATTTTTTTTAGTGTTAACCTATGGTTTTCAAGGAAAGGAGATCATGTTAATCTGAAGTTAGACTGCGAGGTAAGTAAAGCTAGTAAAAAGTTATTCTATACAATAATTCTTGGGTCTTGTTAACCAGTACAACAAGAGCATTGATTAAGGAATCGATTAATAGAACTTTACCTTGTTCTTAGTCATCCACGTAATCAGCCTACTAAAACATCCAATATATATTCACCAATTTTAATCGACCATGATTTCAAAACCGTATGTTAGCTACACGTAGTTTTTTTTTCCTTCTTTTATGTTGACCATTCCGTTTTATACATGCAATTGCAACCTTTATCTAACCACCACTAAAATGAGAAAACATTAATGTGCATGGTAAATACGACGAATTGCTTTAAGAGAAATGCTTTAAATGTCACAACAACCATTTTCTACAAGAAGTTTTAAAATGTGTTCTTACCATAAATTTTCTTATGCTTAGTCTCATTCTTATTACAACCAATCCAGCTACATGTTTATTGAAAAATAAAACAAGAAAGAAAATTCAAAATGGAGGGAGATCATGATCCAAAGAAGAAGTTGCTTGTGAAAAATTTAGATGAAGAAGAAGAAGAATTGTCATTGGTGAAGAAGATGTGGAAAGAGAGCAAGATGATGTGGGTGGTTGCAGGTCCAGCCATATTCACAAGATTTTCATCTTTTGGAGTCCAAATTATCACTCAATCATTTGTTGGTCATATTGGTTCTACTGAACTTGCTGCATATTCTCTTGTATTCACTGTTCTCGTTAGATTCATCAATGGTATTCTGGTATGTTTATTATCTTTATTTATCAACTTCTACTTTTTCTCTTTCACATTATTCTAGTGGATTTTTTTTTTTTTTGGTGATG
>Ga0228711_1009952_pt1 | contig 12680 bp, 5 predicted proteins | sample MedpolnodulmetaG_2_FD_177996 | JGI IMG/M metagenome (GOLD analysis project Ga0228711, IMG submission 177996) | Root nodule microbial communities from Medicago polymorpha collected in Santa Monica, California, United States - brown nodules | ecosystem: Host-associated > Plants > Roots > Nodule...
AGATTTTTTTTTTTGTTCATTTAGAGTGACTTATTCTGCTTTTTTTTCTTTCTTTCTTGTGTAGATCACATACATCACTTTTTTCAAATCACGGAGGATCACATGAAGAACAATGTTTTTTTTTTTGACAAACATGAAGAACAATGTTGATGGTAGGATAAAATATATTTGAATTTTCAAATGAAAAATAAACTAATTAAACAATCAAATGTAGAAAAATCATTTATGTTGTACTTTACATATTGCCTTTTATCAAAAATCAATTTATAAAAATGGAGAATCACAAAAATTTATTGTTTTAGGTTAGAAATAATTTCAAATGGAGAATCGGAAATCATTTATGTAGAAATCATTTATGTTACAAATCATTTCAAATGGAGAATAAAAAATCAATGTACGTTACGTATTATTTCAAAATTAATGTATTTTAATTTATCATTATTACATTTTACCATTAGTTTAGTCAAAAATAGAATCTGCAAATCATTTTTTTTTAGGGAAAATAACTTATATCATTTCATTAAATATTAAATCAGGAATACACGGGAAACCTCATTTGTTTGCCTCCTAATAAACTCAAGATAAGAGTTTGTTAAATGTAAATTACAGAATTGGATAATATCATCCATAAGCATAATTGACCCAAACTCGGTGATATCTCTCATGCCTTTGTTAAAATAATAGCTACTGTTTTCAAATCAATCTCAAAATCAACATTTGTGAGTTGAAGTTCATGGATGACCACCAAATTGCATGTAAAGTTCCAAAGCTTCTCCAACGTCAACTGAGCACAGTGGTGTAAACCACATGGTTTTTGAGCGAAGATGGTTTCCTGCTGAATCTCGAATGCACATGCCTATACCTACCTTGTTACTAGAATTAGAAAATGAGGCATCAACATTACATTTAAGTCTACCACTCTTTGGTTTCCTCCATCTGATGTCATTGTTCATGTTGTTCGAATTCTGGTCAGCTTGATGGTGAAGACCTAGAGTTGAAGATGTGTGTATCTTGTCAGAGACACCTTGCTTTCGATTAGCTATCTTCCATCCTTCTAGGAGATGCTTGGCTCTCTCCAGGATTTTAATACTCGAAAATGACACGTGTTGCCACAACTTTAGATTTCGAGCTTTTCAGATGCTCCATATTATGGTAACAATAATCTCCACTTGAGCTGCAGACAACTTCTGCAACAGATTGAATATGATGTTTGGCGTATTATCAAAATGATTCAGAGATAGTGCAATCAAATGTCAAACATTAGCAGCACTCCATACATCAATAGTTGTCTTGCAATGAAAAAATATGTGATAGATATCCTCATGGAGGGTCATTACACATGAGATAAGTTGATGAACAATTGATACCTCTGCTTTTCAACCTTACACGCATAGGAAAACAGTCTCTGCATACTCTCCACACTAAGTTCTTGACTTTTAGGGTTACTTTCAGTCTCCATATAATACTCCAGTGCTTGGGCTTCTACGGCATTATTGGCAATTCCTTTAATGCAAATGGGCATTATTGGGGGTACTAATTGTTGGTCCATATGGCTAATTAGTTAGTAAGCTAGAGGGGGGTGAATAGCTTTTTGAAAAGTTTTTCCGGAGTTTAATAAAAAGTGAGTTTAACGAAATCGACTATTGGAATCGTGCATGAACAATCACAACAATGTACAAAAAGACAAATATATGTGTAATAAGATTTAATCTTAGAATTAAGAGATTCACGATACAAATCTTATTATTCAATCAAACTTTAATAAACCTTGAACAATGTACAAAACTTATAGACAATTTCAAACAAAACATATATGAACAAAATTACTAAGCTATCAAATGAAAACACAATACATGTGAAATTGAAGAATTGAATAGATTTTGCAATTAATTGATCTAAGAAAATTATTTGAAACCTAATTCAATGAATTAGATTATATTTCAATGAAAAAGCACTTAGATTAACACTAGCAATTATCCTAACAATTATTCAATTAATCACATGCAATAGTAAAAAGTAAAGAGGAAAGGGAAAAGAGATAACACCGATATTTTTATAGTAGTTCGCTCTTTCTCGTCCTTGCTAGAGCTACGTCTACTCTTCTTGATGAAGTACGCCTTCACCGAGGTCATCCACTAAGTAACTAATGTTGATTACAATGTGTTTACACGAATTTCTTGAAATTAAACCGAATTATTCAACCCCTATGTAAACACTCCCTCAAACTTCAAATAACCTTTGAATTTTGTGCTCCTTGAATCTTTGAATCCTTGATTACTCGTGCACCCCTCCGAACTCTTCACTCAACTCTTTGATGCTACGTCCGATAAACGAATTCCCTTCAACTTCAAGAACGGTTAGAAAGACCCCCAAGTCCTTTGGAGGTGGAACGAGATTTTATTCACTTCACTTTGGAACCTTGATTAAGCCCAACTAATTTCCTTAAAAGAACCAACTTACAATCCCTACTAGCACCCTAGCAAACCAATGTGACTGAATGTACAAAGTGATTCTAAGAAAAAGTGTTTAATCTTGAAGAATGTATGAACAATGAGTTTTTGAGACCTAGAGAGAATAATTGCAAATGATTCAATAGTTTAGGAGTTAGGAGGAGGAGAGTTTATATAGTAAAGGTAGGGAAGTGTAAAATTTTGAGTAAAATTAACTGAGTGAATCGATTCATTTAATGACTGAATCGATTCATACCATATAAGACAATACAAGAAAAGAGAAGAATGTGATGAAGAATGATACGTGTCAAATAAGATTTGAATCGACTCAAAAAACCCATAATGAGAACTGATACAATTCATTCCTAACACGAACCGATTCAGACTAAGTCAGAGAGTTTGATGAATCGTATCAAACATATATGATACGATTCACATCTGAAATGATTCAATACATCTGTGATACGATTCATATGAAGTCAGAGAGCAGTATGCATATTTCAAGATCCTGTGAATCGATTCAAGATTCTATGATACGATTCATTTGAAGTTTGAGAGTAATATGCATGTTTCAAGAGCCTGTGAATAGATTCAACTATAGACTGACTCATGTTTTGAGACACATGATGCACAATTACTTTGTTCATGAAGGCTAGACTTGCTAGAGCTAAGATAAACATAGTATCGCCTAAGATATTAGAGAACTAATTTAAATAAACAGTACCTTAAGCCAATAAATGGGTTTCGGTTTGTTTTCCTAACCTGTAATGAACATAAGAGTCAAATTCTTGTAGTTCAGGACCTTGAATTAACAAACAGAAACTTAGAGGGAATCCACACAATCTTAATTAGACATGGCAACAAACCTGCCCTCGCCAGACCCGGCCGCCCCTGCCCCGAGTTTAAAGGGGAAAAGCCGATTTAACCGGGTGCGGATGCGGGTGCGGGTGTGGGGGAAATTTGAATTTTTAGTATGGGGCCGGGTGCGGGGGATGCTTACACCCGCCCCCGCTTTTTAAAATTTTCTTTATTAAATTTAATAATCTTATTTCCATAAGCACCAACCTATTTTAATATATTATTACTCTTTAAAAACATATTTATTATAATTATTTTGCTCTTTTGAAAAAAATTTATTAGATAAATAATTATTAATATAATTATTGTGTTTTTGTTGCTATGAAAAAAGTGAAAAAATATGCATTTTCTTAAATATTTTATAAAAAATAAAGTTTTCGCAAGTGGGGGCGAGGTTGGGTGTTAAATTTTTACCCCCGATATGGTTTGGGGACGGGGGCGGGTGCATGGAAGCGGGGGCAGGGATACTCAAACCCGTCCCCGATCCGCTCTATTGCCATGTCTAATCTTAATCATTCGTTATTGATACGAATCCGCAAGTATACGGTTATATCGAGTAGTAAAATACTATTGATCCATAGAGAATTAAAGTAATTACCGATTTTGTTTTTAGTTTTTGATTAGCTGAAAAGATCACGTTGGTTGGTTTTATAATTGTTTTATTAAAATTCAGATTAAAAGACGTCATGGGATCATTGGTTTCATCATAAAACCAAATCATAAACATTCCAAATCTATTTCTCCATCTTATGTTAAATTCTTTTCTAAAAGCAAGATTCTCTTGGGTAATTTATGTTTTCTCTTGAAATACATAAATATATCTCAATAACAACTAAGTCTGGTCAGTTATTATTGAGACCCTTTAAGCTCAAATCTTATTGCCTCAAAACATCACAAAACTATTCATCTTGGGTGTTCCCATCAAGTTTTGTGTTGTCTTGTCTAATTCTTGTTTGTTCCAATATCGAACTTCACTTTTCAGTCCTTCGTTTGATATTTGAAATGATGAAATAACAACAATTAAACTTCACATTTCGGTCATTTGTTTAATACTTGCTCATGAGTTTAAAAACAATGAGATTAGATTAAAAAATAGAATTTAAACAAAATAGATATCTAGACTTGGTTTGAATAGGATTAAGTCATTAGACTATTCCAACAATCCAAAAACTATAAGGTCTACTCACTCATGATCATAGTAGACAAAATATTAAAGTAAAAAGGCATAGAAATCAATTGCATAAAAATTGCATAAAGATAAATGACTGAATATAAATTGCTGGAATTGTAAAGAACAGAAAAGTAAATAGCAAGAATGTAAAAGTGCAGAAAAAGTAAAGAAAATGAACTTAGAACAAAATGTAGAACTTTGATCTCACTATATGAAGTTAACAAGCATTATAAGATCATTAAAAGTCTCATGGAGGACCTATTTATAGCCTAGAACCTCAAGACAACGCATTAAACTCGAATTTACAAGCTTTAAAATAGGGAAAATCAAAGAGTTTTGTAACAGCTCAAGCTAACAGCAAAAACACACAGTCTGCATAGCAGACCGTGCACTTTTCAGCTTCCAAGTGTTAAAAATGGACAGTCTGGAAGGAAAACGCATTGTTTGGTTCCAGGGAGAAACGCACAGTCCGTGCACTTGCAAAGACAGACCTAGCGTTTTGTTTTTCAAGTTTTTCACCCCTTTCTGTTCCGAATTCAGCTTAGGTGTCTTCATGAAAGTTGTAGATATGGATGCCAGCTTTCATCTGCCTTTCGTTTGACCCCATTAGGACACCTACAACTTATGTTATGATCAAAATACTACACATGGATCAACATAGACAGCACGGACCGTGTGTTTTTTCAGGTATTCATTTTCTTGCTTTTCTTCAATTTCTCTGGTCCTACCTTAGCCAAATTCTCTCATTTATTTGTTACTTGGTGATTTGTTTTACAAGTTATTGATGGAAAAAACCTCAATTTTATGCATTAATGTCATTTATGCTTTACATGCCTTACTCATCCCTTTTGTGCAGGAATATACAAGCAAGGATAAAAAAAATAGCCAAAGTTTACAAGATTTCGCTATTAGCGAAGTAACATCAGAAAGGTTTGGCCATTAACGAAGTTTTAGCGAACTTCAGGAAGCATAATTGAAGAAATTCGCTATTAGCGAATATTTCGCTGATAGCGAAAATTGTCCAAAGAGTGTTCACCATTGGCGAAGTTTTGGCAAGATCAAAGAAATCCAACAGGATAAGGGCCACGTGGAGCCACCCTATTGGAGCAGAAGAAGATTTCCTGCATTTCGCTAATAGCGAAATTTCGCAGAGACAGCCCATATAAATAGTTTTCTCTTCTCTTTCCAACCATTCCATTACATTTTTATTACATTTTTCTGCTTTTTAGAGAGAGACTAGAGCTTTTCTAGAGAGAGAAACACAAAGCAAGGTAGTTAGGAGTAGATTCAAACCAAGATTTATTGAGACATCATGAATCTAGGCATGGAATCTTCATCTTTTCTTCATCCTTTGCAAAGCTATCATAGACATATGTAGCTACATCTACCCTTGTGGGTTTTGAGGTATTCAAACAAGCTATTATGTAAACTCTTGATCTTTTAATATATGGTTCTAGTTTATTTATTCAATATTGTTGTTATTCTTGTGTTTAATGCTTTACTGAGATTCAAAATGATATTGGCAAATACTTTTGGGTCTAAGAAATAGAATATCAGTCTATCTTAAGTTTTCATTCTAGACATAGATGTGAATATTTGATAGTCACTTTTAATCTAGAACTTAATGCTTTTGGGTCGTTTAATAGGTTGGGAAATCGTCGATTAAACGATCCAATCGACTTTGTTTGGGAAATTGACATCTAACGATCCCTTAGGAATAACGATATCATTTGGACACGAATGATATTGTTGAGTGATTGTGATAATATTGTTTAAAAAGCTAGAATCCGTTATTTGATCGAGAGATTGCAGCTATTACGCTTGGTTGATATCTTTAACCCCAAGCGAAATAGCCCTATCTCTTCTCGCTTTACTTTTATGTCGAATAGTTAAAAATAGTTTTACATAAACAAACAATTTATACCCAAACACTTAATGTGATAAATGATGTTAAAATGCTTAAGATATACACAACTCCTTGCGGAAACGATCTTATGATACTTACGTATAAATAGTCTATGACATGTAAAAATCTTACATCAAGCATTTGTAATAAAATAGCTCTAAACTAGGATTAAAACTAACAATACTTTATTGAATTTGAATGCTAAAAACACGACAAACTACGACTTATGAGTTATCATTCTAATTAAGTCTTAACTTAATTTTATCTTTAAACCAAACTTTTATGACCCCTAAATTTACTTTTGAATAAATACTAATTAATAACCTATCAAAAATACACAATCCATGTGGAGATAAACTAATAAATTTTATTAAATTGATGACGATTTGATACACTTGTCAAATGTTTGTCAAAAAGCAATCTTAGTGTTTGTGTCTCTAGTCTTTTTATCTCTTGTCATTTATTTGATTGTGCTGAATCACTATTTATTGGACTGTTTAATTTGATTGTCATAATTTGTTGTTGTAATCGCGACAACGAGTTTGATTTATTTGTTGTTGAATGCTAACTAGATGTAGGCTCAATATCCTCTAAAAGTTTTATTTGGTTTTGGATTTCCAAATTATTGAATTTTGGATTTCCAAAATCAATTTTTAAAAAGAATTTTCAGCCACCGAAGTTATTACTGGGTTGAGTAAGGATCATGTCACTCTCTTTAAGATGTTTCGTGACACTACTCAAAAATTGTGCAAGCAGACTATCAACCACATCTCCTCCAAGATAAAACAACCCATCTACAAGTATCTCAAATTCCTACTACTCAAATTTAATACTGAAATAAATCAATCATGGTACTATGACCACTCTACCTATGGTACTGCGAACACTCAAATATGATGCTATTGTCATTCTAAACTCTAACTTCTCCAAAATACTTAAAAACACTCCTAATTATGTATGGACATTATATCTCGAAAGATATTATCTTAAGAACACTCCTAATTTTGAAGGACATAAAAGAAAGGGGAGAAGTGGCTCGGATATGCATCAGTCAAAAGAGGGAGAAGAGAGAAAGAATTTTCGATAACTTAATAGAATTCATTTGTGTGTGGAATGAACTATGCAAACTTTAAATTTATGGTGATAATTCACAACTCATCCGCGAGAAACTTTGGGGAAAAGTATCACACGTATTAGATCGAATACAAAAATATTTTAGATTGAGTACGGAATATTTTAGATTGAGTACCATACTTTTCAAATAATGTTTAAATTAAATATTATTTCAACAAAACTTTTCGGATAATATTTAAATATTATTTAATTTAACATAAATATATTTTCGTAAGTGTTCACTCCATTCATATGTGTGAGAGTTCTCAAGTAGCAATTGACATTTTATCTATTCTACCGATTTGTAAAAAAAATAAAAAATCTATTCTACCGATTTTTTTACCCTAGCTCAGCCTTTTTAGTTATGATCTCTAATCGGGTCTCTATCAAATTGTAGTTCAACTTTTTCTTTGTAAGGAATTTTTTTTTATTTTTTATAAAAATTATTTATTTTAACAAAATTATTTCCTTATAAAAAAAAGTTCAAAATAAACAGATAGACCGTCGTAAAAAAAAAAATTGACTGAGCCCAAACAATAACAGAAGATCTGTTACCCTCATTGCACAACCAAAAGTAGAAGAACACAATTCCACCAAAGAATTGAAGAAAAACAGCCACAAAAAGTAAATAGGCAATTACCTCCTTGAAATTGTAAATTTCGTCAATTATCCTCCTGAAATTAACAAAATTTCAATTACCCTCTGAAATTTCGCAACGTTAATCAATTTACAACGGTCCTAAGAGAATTCACACTCATCACTTTGAGTTTACCAGACTTGGGCTTAGCATGAGTACCAATAAGGAAAAACAAAGTCACAATTAAGGAGTGTGCACCACCTTCACAAGACAAGAACAAGATTAGTACATAATTATATGTGAACTAATTTTCCTGTATAAAACACGACACAAAGCCTTTTTTTCATTTTGATACTAAAACAAGGCAAGAACCTTGGAGCATAACTCACACTTCATAGAATAATATAAAGCTTTCCATTTCCCAAATAGTTCACATGGTCTAAGATTTAAGGTCTATGCATTTTCCTCTAATATAAGTACAAAACTTCAGGGAGATATTTGCAAAACGCCATGTTCACTAACAGAAAAATTTGACGAAGAGGTAAATTGATTAACATTGTCAAATTTTAGGGGGGTAATTGACGAAATTTACAATTTCGGGGGGGGGGGTAATTACCTATTTACTCCCCGAGAAAATAAATTTCATTATTGAACAACAAAGTAAATTACAATTTAATAACTTTATAAACTGTTTCATCCAGAAAAATTTATCCAACTTGTTATATGAAGATTAGTATTCCCAAAAAATGCAGCATTCTCACCATCACCTCCTATAAACAAAGCTCTTGCATCATCCGAATTCTCAAAACTCCTTATGACATCAATTTGTGACCTTATGTACTCATTTGTTATCAACACATTTGCTTCCCTTATCTTTTGTGCAACATAACTCAACGGCTTTGATGTGATTTCTCCAATAAACCCTCTTGCTGAACTTTGAATCAAAGCATTCCCATAGCAATTCTTAGGAAGATTTGGAATGATTACATTTCTGATTTCAACATTGAAGTTAACAACAGTTTGTTGATTCTCTTCAAGCTCACGTGCTTTATATGCACTTTTCCATATATGTGCACTAATTGCTTCAAATCTGCTAGTCTTGACCTATTTGCAATATCACATTCATCAGCCTTTTTCTTTAACTTTTCAACTTCTTCTGCTGTGAGTTTCAACAATTCAGCTGTTGTTTTCTTCTTTCTTTCTTCACTTGTGTATGATTCTTCCTAGAATGAGTGGTAGCGGCTTCAATTATGTGTTCGAAACGCGTTTGAATTGGTCTGTGTGAAAACTTTTGTTCTATCTAAAAATCGCAATTCGTTAGGCTCTAGTGTTTTTCCTCTTGCTAATTTGGCCCATGAGTTCATCAAGTTACAAACATCAATTGAAATGCAAAGCTTTCATCTTTGTTTGAGAATCTTGTGACTTGAACGACAAGCAATGGAATTTCTTCCATTGGTTTGTTATAATCAATTTTTGGAAGAAGCTCTTTGGTGGAATCAGAAGATGAAAAGTCACCATAATCATTAATTATTGTTGTGGTTTTAGCTTCTATCAAAATGGCTTCTTTTGCATTGATATTCAATTCTATTCTACCACCTTCTGTGAAACACAATCTACCAGCTATAGAATAGTAGTTAACAAAAACTTTCCTGAGAGTTTTTTAAGCTTTCTAATTCTATGGTTCAGTTTTGATTTCTAATGTAGATAAGTGGTGTATGACTGTGACGCCAAATATTTGATCTAAATCGGAGAGCCAAAAAGGGCCATCTTTAGACTGATAATTGTTTGTTCTCTATAAATTGATGATTTAATAGGAATGGTTTGTGTTACTTCATCTTCCTAACTACTTATTTTGTCTTCCTGATTGAAAAACATCGTAGTCACTACTTTGTTTTAAGTAGAGTGTATTATTCTTAGATTTCAAATAGTTTAGGAGCTGAATTGTTCAACCAAGATCAACTACACAGTGCTAGCACAAATGCATCAGGCCATTCCTCGTTGTTGTTGTCTACAACAATCACCAGTAACAAGCACATGGTTCTATATGCGGAGTTACTTGCAGCGAAGATGATACAAGCTCAAGGGAACCGCTAATGATGTCGTTAACATGGAAAATCTACCGGTTAACAATTTTGTATTCCCAATTCAATCCGTATGCATGCCCAATTTTGCAATCTCAAGGGAACATTTATTTTGCACAACAAAATTAAATTGAAAGCTTTTTCTGGATTATAATGTGATAATTCACATGTCACTAGAATATGTCATTGAAGATGGATGTCAGATATAAGTTTGTCAATTCTGTGTTATCAAGTTATATTCAACCACTTAAACTTTACATGTGCGATAGATAAACATACATTGAAGTTCTAGAAACATATGTTAGGAAACATGGAGAGAGAACCCACCATTGTATGCAAGGTTACTAATCCATTCATCAATAGTCGTAAGATATCCAATCATACCCTATCATGAAAAGTTGCGGTGATTTCATCCATCATGAAACTATTCAATTATACGCTACACTATTCAAACACATTCGCATATGATGTTCAATATCATTCATTACGAGATGGATATTCTAGAAACGTCAAGATACCATTCAATCAATGTTGTATAAATGAATGGAGGACCAACCACATAAAAACAAAATTTATAACATTCTTCCACTTGGACGACATTTTGATTTTAAAATAAACATAACATACCAACGCAAAGAAAAGAAATTTTTTGAAATCAAAATAAACCAAAAAATTATGGATAATGTGTCTAGTCATCTGGCAGCCTTAGAACACAATTTAAAGTCAGGTAGGAGAATCATCAGTACATTCTAAACCATTTTGTTTCCAAAGGTCAAAAACTTCATGATGATGACAGATAGGCATGTATCTTAAAAGAAAATAACTATTGCCCTCTACTCTTTAACTTAACCAATTGGCTTGCAAATATCTAGCTAACACTACCATCTCCATTGAAATGTTTTTCTTCTTGTGCTAAAACTGCAGTCCCATGATCTGAACAACAATGCAGCAATATTTTGCCTCATGTACGAGCCTTGCGGGAAGGATTGAAAGGATCTTGGTGTGTACGGATGTCTTTCTTTTTCTGTCTCTTTGGCACATGCAGGAATTCATTTGCTATACATTCCAATGCTCTAACTGTTAATGGTCGGTTTCTAGAGCTCTGTCTCCTCGGATTCATATCAGGCTGTTGTTCCAAAGAACCAACATCACAAGGGATTCTCAAAGGCTCCTTAACTACTTCCTGAGAAGCAGATGTCAGACATGGATCTTTTGCCTTTAGGCCTTGCTCATCTTCGGCTGCCATTGCTACTGTTTTGCTACTTTCAGACTTCGATGGTGCCTGAGGTATGTTGAAGGTGAAATATTCAGATTTTTCAACTTTACCACAAGAAACACTCGTGCGTTGATAGCTGTCATTGATAATGCTTTTTCTGTCATCCTCTTCCACACTTCTGTCTGCTGAAGAAGTTGAATTTTCATTCTGCTGATGACTAACTGGACCACAAACATTTTGGTTTGCATCTCGAAAGCTAGAAGACCTAGAGAAGCCTAAACATCCTGAAGAATTCTCAACAATGCGGCTTTTCTCTGATTTAGCACAAGCAGTCAATTTCCTCCGTTTAATAGGAACGGCTGCATGATTAGAATCACCTGACCTTACTCTCTGATTGAATTGATGTTTTATGATCCTCGTCAGTCGATTATTATCAAGATTATCATGTGTTTTTTTACTGCTAGATACACCTCTGCACCCATCAGTTTTGTTGATATTTTTTTTGTCACATATCAGCCTCTTAGCTTCCACCTTCCTCGGTGAATCATCAATTGAAGAGCGACCCTTACTTTCTCTCAGAAGGCCAGTAATCATCGTAGAAGCATCTCTTAATTCAACTGGGGGATATTTCAATTGTTTCACTTTCAGCTTCAATAGTTTTCCTTCAGAAAGTCTATTGGTATCAATTACAGTTAACTTTGTCGACTTCTGTTTAATGGTTTTAGGCGCATCCTTGCTACGGTTTACCTTCCTCGCATATTTAAGCCCTTTATATTTTTTACAACCAACATCTACCTCCACTTTAGGCACTGAATTAACAGGCACATATTTCAATTCCCTTAAAGCAGATGACTTTCCACCATGCACCAAACTGGTATCAATAACCATGAATTTGATATGATCTTTACTGTAAGTAGAAGATCGGGGCTTGAGGTAACATTGACGATGATCGTCAGAAAAATCATCTTCATTTGATCCATTTTCTAGCTCTTCCTCGTTGCAGCTACCAACTTTGGCTTCTTCTTCTTTGAGCACGAGAATATTCGGTTCAGTTACTACTTTTCTCAAGACATCACTAACAGAATCAAAGTAATGGTCACCTTTCACAAGTTTTCTCCTTAAAAACTTCTCAACACCGGGAATAAGAAAAACCAGATATTCATTGGAGGTAACATAGCCTTGATACTTTGGTTGCTCAGAGTGCCAACCTCTTGCCAGCAAGCGGGGCCAAACAGCTTCCCAGAAGAGATCATTACTTTTGGTTTTGCTCAGCCGAAATCCTGTCAAATATTGAATTATCTCACTAGG
>Ga0228711_1009953_pt1 | contig 12678 bp, 5 predicted proteins | sample MedpolnodulmetaG_2_FD_177996 | JGI IMG/M metagenome (GOLD analysis project Ga0228711, IMG submission 177996) | Root nodule microbial communities from Medicago polymorpha collected in Santa Monica, California, United States - brown nodules | ecosystem: Host-associated > Plants > Roots > Nodule...
AAAAAAAAAAAAAATCAACATCCCCCAAATGCGACGACCAATAATAGCATAGTCATGTTCTTGAGAAGTACAATTGAAATGAGCCTTCTTTCTTCTTCAAAAAGTAACAAGTCTTCTTTACATATTAATTCCATAGTAGTTTGAAATGGAGAAACTCTTCTTCATATTACAGCTAAGGGACAGAACCAATGTTGTGTGCCAATGAACATATACCTTTCGTCTCTATTGTGCATTTTTTTATTTATTTAATGGATCCTCGAACTTGATTGAAAGCCAATGCGATTTTCGAAATGGATCTTTTGTGAGGGGCGAATCCTATTAGGCAAAGCTCATGTATGGTTGAACTGAACATCTTTTCATGATTTCTGAGTTAATCATAGTCTATCGCAAGGTTAACAATCATCAAATGACGAAAATGGAGGCATGAGTTCAAAGCTGAGAAGATTGTTCCACTGCCAATAGAGCAAAAAAAAGATCAATATTACTTCAAACACAAATAATTAGAGTTTGAGATACTATACTACTAATCTTGTACTACTTCAGAAACATGTTTTTGCAGTATGATTATTCTTGTTTAAGTTCCTTGTGTTTCATCATTTTTTATATGCTCTATATGCCTGCATTTTACATTAGATTATTAAGATTCAATAAAAACAATTCCTTGTAAGCTCCCGTTGCTTCTCTACATTTATTCTTGTATTCCTTTGAGAACTATCTATGATTAAGGTTTACCTTTTTTGTAGTCGTCTTGAGTATTACAGGCTAACTATGGACTTCAAAAGACAAGTGAAAATGTAGCTTGGTTGACAAATTGAACTTTATAGTACAAAATGTCATTGTTTGATATAATAGGTGTCACCTTGGCAGATTTGACATAATCTATTGACTTTGCTTTTCTAATGTCTAAAAAAGATGATAATTTCACTTGGGCTATATAATTGTGACTGACATAGATACTGCATTAATGAATGTTGTTTTCAATATATCCCCCTAATTAATCTTCAATTTTAATGTGTTAATATCTAAGGATGCCAATGCCAAAGAGGTGAAGTTGACGGAATTATGAAACACCATCATGGATGCTTAGAAAATTATAATGGACTCTCCTTCTAAGAATTGTATGCAGAAGTTGTTGTGCAATTCATAGAGGTGTGTAGGAAATTCCCGAAGTTCCTGATCAATTATGTCGAAAATACCATATTAAATCCCCTGGAGGACAAATTGCGAGGACATGGACAACTCGAACCTTGCATATTGGAAACACCGCTACTAACAGAGTTGAATTTGCTCATGGTAGGTTGAAAAAATTTGATGGATAGTTAGTGAGATATGGTCAGAGGTTGGGAAGCGATGAACAATATGGTGAAATTGCAGCTCACGAAAATATAGGCCTCTTTGGGAGGAGTTTTCGTGTTTTGGCACATAGATACCGAGATAATTTCTTATACTAAAATTTTGTGCATAAAATTTCTTGAGCTGACTTGAATTTACAGTTTTTACCATTCTATTATCTCATCTCATTTCAAGCATGGCTCCTCACCAAACTATTGTGAAATTCAAGTATTACAGACAACTCAAACTGATGGAAATGCATTTAGATTCCACACATATGTTAGCTGAGCTGAAGAGCACACTTAACCACTTCTTTCATTTAGCTCATGACGATCAGACTATTTCCTAGATTGCACATTGTGTCCCTTGTGTAACTCATACGCATCAAAACGGCAAAGATGTCGTACATCATTATTGATCGGTTCTTAAAAATGATGGTGATGTACGATCCATGTTTTCGACCGATGAGGGTGAAGAATGATTTATCTATTTGTATGTTCGTTCAACCTGAGTTGTTGTAATTTCATTCCATTATGCTATTTTTTGTTTTTTTGTTTTTTTTTTTTTTTTTTTTTTTTTGTGTTTTTTTTTTATTTTTTTTTTTTTATGAAAAGTTTTTTTTTTTTTTATTTGAGGAAATCTGTATGAAAAGTTTGATCTATTTATGTTTGTGGTAATTTCATGGTGTGTTTCAATGTAAAAAGTGCTTTAAGTTTGAATCAGAGCTTAGATTTCAGTTCATAGGTATTGCTTGCTCGAAAAACAGAAAATTGAAACAATCGGATTCTAAGTTCTGATCTATATACATCATTTTCGAACCTTCTAAACTCTGATCCACATGAAAATGCTTCAAAGTGACCAGTCGGAAGATACAATCTAATCTCATCGCAACCTAACTCCCAATCGTTATATACATGAATATTTTCGGGATTTTGAAAGGGCCATAACAAATCAAGAGAAACGACTCATACCAACTCACAATTCCATTAGGTCATATTTTTTGTGGCCTATTCTAAAATACACCGAGGAAGGCTGTGTTGGACCAAACCCGTATTTTTAACAAATAATTAGGTGAGTTATTGTCTTACTGCATTGGAGAATGAAAACCAAAGGGATAAAATGGTCAAGAGGCTAAAAAGATAAAATGAATTGTGGAATCTCATGGTTATGTTATGTTTCTTAGATGAGAAGTTGTGTTAAGTGATGGTTCTTCTTGCATTGCATGGACACCCACCATTAACCAGGCATAAATCAAGTGTTTTTAGAAATATTGGCTACTGGACAGAAGGTATGATATTATTTAAAAATTGAATGAATAGGGACCTAGCTTAGCCAAAAAGGCCAACTTGGTCGGACCATTTTAATGAATTTCTGCTCTTCTCCCAACAAAAATCACTCGCTCCCAACTAAACAGACAAAAATGCCCATGTGTGAGTTAAGTCACGCAGTGACTTAAGTCACGCTGAAAAACAACATCAGTTTGGTTCTTTTCTTCCCCCTCTCCTTCTGATGAATCACCTGCCAATCATCAACCGTAAAACCCATGTAATTGTTATATTTGAAGGAAAAAATGAATTGGAATAGTCATGTTGGACTTGTATATCAACGACAACAGATCGAGAGAATTCATATGCATCTTTAAAGGTATTTTTCTTTTTCTTTTAATAAAGAAGGGCAAACCCCAAACATGAAAGACAAAACCAAGGAAGCTAAAATCTCTAAAAACACAACAAAGCCTCTATCGATCAATCAATCAACATGGATATGGAGGCAAACTGGATTTACACATGTTGTTTTTCAGCGTGACTTAAGTCACGCAGGATTATAACTAGCGTGAGTTAAGTCACGCTGCGTGATTTAACTCACGCAGGGGTATTTTTGTCTATTCAATTGGGAGCGAGCAAAAACTGTTGGGAGAAGAGCAGAATTCCACTTTAATTTGTTTTGGAAATTGTTCTTTAGACATTTAACAATTGTTCACAAGCACCACCAAGCAAAATACTCCATCAATAGTTAACTACCATTCGCTCTTAAACGATAGAGTACTTAACTCTTGTTCCGATAGAATTATACCCGAAAAAGCACGGAAAACTAAGCAAAAAGTGTGTGAGCAATTGTCAGGTGTTTAAATAACAATTTTTTTTTGTTGTTGCAACCAAGGTCTGGAATACTTTTCAAAAACTATTTACATTGCTTTTCTTTCATTTTACTTTTCATCATTACCAAACATGAAAGAATAAAATATTCTTTGACACTATTTTTCACTTCAGTTTGAACTTTGAATTTGCCTTCTATCCAAATGTAGTCAGTTTCAAAAAATAAGAGATAGTTATTTACCATATAGACTTTGAGAGATATTCAAAACCTCTTTCTGTATATTGATCAAAATGAAATACTACCAACTGGTCTGCTCTTAAACAAGGATAAACTGAAAACTAATTTCTACCAATACACCTAAGTTAGGTACAACTGATTTTTCCAACTAGCTAGAGTTAATACCTCCAAATCATTGTGATATGTAAAACACCGATATCATTAATAATTCGAGAAAATAGAATTGATCAAGTATAATTAGTGTCATGCTAACAAGTGCCGAAAATACAAGTCCAACACATGTAAAGTAATAAATATACAACTTTTTGGGCAAAAGCTACCATTTCTGCCTACTTAAACAATGCACCAAGGGCAGTTGCTAGGACCAAATGGATTAATATTCCGATTTACAATCAAAAAATCATTAGAAACGGTTTCAGATACATTACAATAGTAATACATAAGATCCAAGTCAAAAACTTGTTAAGGTTGCATACATAGATTCTTACACACATAAAGTAGGAAAGAAACTAGAACAAAAGGGCAAGCCAAGAAAAATGAGCTTAAACCCTTTAATTTATGCATTTTCAAAAAGCATACATAACCTATCATATAATTTCATAACATATAGTATCATAAAGTCATATAACAAAACCAAATCTAGCTGAAGAGAGTCACCATCCGCCGAGACCATGAAAGCCAAAATAAAAAACCAATGGCAAACGCAATGATGTACAAAAAAAATCATCCATGGCTGCTAAAGCTCATAAAAAACAGCTCTTTCTCAACAGATGATTTTATGCGTCTACTTATTTCATGGACTCGGCGACAATGGCAGAAAAAACCTCTCTATGCAGCAGTGAAGATGCCAGATCCAAAATGTTCTTCCCCAGATTCCAACTCTATAGAGTTTTCAGGTGGTTCATTGGATTTCTCTAGCTCCTCATCAATCATAATCTCAAAAGCACGGCAAGTTAAACTGCAAAATGCTTTTTCACCTCTGCAAGATATTAAACAAAACAAGCCAATCTTAGTATCATGTTTTATCCATCAAATAAATTTTTAAAACCAAGATCGCAATCTCAGCTGCGACATCAATGTTATTTATGTCATCACAACTAATTAAGGCCATTTTAAACCGCAATTCTCAAGGATGAAGGCCGCAACAGATGCATTTCTCTGCAGTTTTTAAGGATCGCAACGCGAAATCAAGGCTGTATGCATTTGACTGTGATACTTAAGGATCACAATGCCACGGCAATTGTTATCTCAATTTAAAGAATAAACCACCTATAGAAATATAAAAAATAGTCCTTAAATTATTTCTAATCCATCAAACCTGAGCTATCAATAATAGTTTATGGAGTATTTATTATATTTCTATAGTTCACGGAGCAAACTGTAGAGAGAGAGAGAGTAATAGTTTAGTGACCAAATTGATGGTTACTCCGGTTTAAAACATTAGTCAAAAAGGAAGAGTTGCAACATGTTAATAATTTACCTGTATATGTAAATATCTTTCCCCTCATCCAATTTCTTGTTGCAATGGTTGCAGAAAGTTAAAAACTCGGCAGAGGGAAATTGTTTTGGAGTCTCTAATCTGCCAACCACATGAGAAGACAAACCCTCCTCTTCATTCTTAATTTGATGTTTTTTAACATCATCATCAGCATGAACTTCTAAGATGCAATCACAGAAAATATGTGTTTTCTTTGGATTAGGACCGTGTGAAATCACACATGTATAGTCCTCAGAGTTTTCAATCTCGCTAGCAGATAGCGACACAGGTAGCAATGTGTTGGGAAAACTCGCTGGTTTCAAACAAAAATTCTCACATTTTGAATAAAACTTAGAATCTTTCATTGGACTGTACAAGTCCAATGAACAAGACATTGATTTTCCAAAGGGTAACTCATGTTCAAGCAATGGTTCACCAATTTCAAAAACAACATTGGATTCACCCTTATGGAAAACAGAATTATTTTTAGTATAAGGAAGCTTAAAAAAATCTTTAGGTAAGGATTTAGAAGCCTTAACAGAATCCAAACAATGATTACAATTAGTCACTTTGGTAATCATTTGAGGACTAGGATTAGGACTTAAACTACCCTTGTTAAACTCAGATGACAGAAGAACATTCCTAGAAAATTTAGAACAATCTTCCAAAGAATCTATGATACTTAAACCAACTTTGGTATTGGTACAGTTCCAACCCCTTTTTTGTCCTTGATTAGGTGGTGATGTTCTTAAAGTGTTACCTCTATTTGAAAGCAAAGTAACATCTAGTGGTGAAGTGGGGCTTCTAAGGGAATCAGAATCCATTCCAAGTCCCACATACAGAAGAGGAGCTTTGAAGATTGATTTTCTTTTCTCATTGCTTCCTAAAGCCATTTCACAAGTGTCTTCTTTCTTACAACACCTAATCAAAACAGCACATTTTTGTTCATACAAAGGACATTATAATAATAATGATAATAATAAATATTCAGCTACTGCAAGTTAAATTTAAACCAATGTATAAGGCTACATGCATGTGCATATTGCTATGAGTAATATCAAAGGTAAAGATTTAGACTTTGAATGCAAAACAAAAATTAGGTATCAAAGGTAAAGTCTTGTAAAGTATACAAATTGGGAAAAACTTAATTAGGAAGAAAAACAAAACAAAAACTTTAGCTGATTAGACAAAACATTTCATTCCACTGCATCAAACCCACAAATGCAAGAAGAAACATACAAAGGACATTAATTTATCATTATTCATATAAACAACCTCAAAAAAAAACTACTTTTTTAAAAACCCAAATGAAAACAAAAACAATACTACAATACAAGTAGAAAACAAAGTATTGCTATGAATCATAAAAAGGATAAAATGACGGATTTAATTTATCATCATTATTCATAAAAACAACCTAAAAAAAACATTTTTTCAGAAAATCCAAATAAAAATAAAATTAAAAACAGTATTTTTTTTTTACAAAAAAAAATAATAATACTACAAGTTGAAAATAAAGTAATGCTATGAATAATAAAATAAAAAGGATAAAATGAAGAATCTGAGAGATAGGTCAAAAAAACACTCCAAATTTAAAATAAAACATTAAAAAATGTTGTACAGTGCATTAGATTATAGAACAAATTAAACTAAAAAGATATGAATATTGATAATAATGATGAAAATGAAGAATAAAAAAGGTAAAGGAAAAATGGATGAAGAACCAACCAACCTGGGTTTTGTCTAGAAGCTTTGAGAGAGAGTGAAGTCCAAATGCAGTAATAATAAAATGTGAAAGTTGTGAAGTGGAGAGAGAGACAACAATAGTATGAATTTGCATTTGTTTGGTACAATTTCACTTTCATTGCGCGTTACTACTTAGTACTTTTGTTTGCCGTGTAACATACAAAAATGGTCTTAACTTTCACTTTGATGCTGACATATGTTGAATTCTTGTGTCATCATGCCACGTAACCATAAAGTTCATTTTATTTTTCAAGTGGAAAAAAATAGATTACAAGTAATTTTTTAATAATAGTTATTATTGTTGTGATTAAATGCTAGGATTACTGGTGTCGAGTTTATTTAGCTGCTTAATTTTCATTCCACATTTGCTGAGCTTACACGAAATCCACACATGCAAAATGACACATATCATGCAACAAAGTTGCTAACCTTACCATGGTTAACATGTTTTACCCATGATTGACCAGCGTTGTAGAGAGTGTGAGATTGACCCTCAAAACTTACCATGGTTAACACGAAATCCTCTTCATTAAAAAATAAAATATAATCAAAAGAGAATGTGAGATTAATAAAGATAGAGAGTTATGAGAAAAAGTGAGGAAGAGAATCCAATTTAATAACAAATTTGTTTTGATGGTTTAAAAAAAATAATCAAAAGCAATAAAAAAGTAGCTGGTTAGTATGGTTCAGGTTATAAAATTTTCTCTCTTGTAAAATGATGAAAAATATGTTTCTTTGGTTTGGTTTAATTGGATTAAAAATTTTAAAATTATGAGAAAATTCATTTTAAAAAATCTAAGAAAAACTAACTTTTCGTAAAAAAAAATAAAAAATTGTACTATTAATACAAGTAAAAAAAAGCTAAAACAAACATATATTTTAGGCTTAATTGCAGTTTTAACCCCCTAACTTTTCCAAAGTTGCGATTTTGGCCCCCTAAAAAATTATAAAACAGCCCCCTAAGTTTTGCAATTGTAGCAGTTTTGGCCCCCAAGGCTGATATTGACTCGGTCTACACTGACGTGGCACCCTAAGTGAGGTGCCACGTGTTATTTTTTATAGGGGACCAAAACTGATACAGTTGCAAAACTTAGGGGGCTATTTTGTAGTTTTTTTCTTAGGGGTCAAAATTGCAACTTTGGAAAAGTTAGGGGGCTAAAACTGCAATTAAGCCTATATTTTAAGATAAACTATCTTAATTGGTTTGGATTGAATCTACTTATTATCTCGATTTGTTAGTTTGATTTTCACACCTTTAATTGCAGCTTTACTTTTTTTTTTCAAGTAGTTTGGTGGTTAGTATTCAAATTTTTTAAGGTGAATAAATGGGGTATCTGGAGTTTGAACCATGACTCCTTCATATAGTAATGCATGCCCCTGTCAACTGATTACAGCTTTACTATCAACAAATTTAAGAATATAAAATAGATTTAACACCTATTTAAAAATAAATAAATCAAATGAGTTCGGTCCTTGTAAAAAAAATAAAAGTATATTTTAATCTCTAAAAAAAATTAATCGGGACAATAACCATCACTTTTTAAATTATTACATTGTCAATGATCTGATCTAATCTGATCTATCTAATCTAATCTAATTCATATGAAAACTAAATTGTTCTAGTTCTCCCACTAACTAAAATGTGTTTTTTTAGGTTAAATTGAGGTTCCATAATACCAGCGGCTCAAATGTGAGTCATAAAGAAAGAACATAGCACGTGTAAGCATAAAACTAGATCTTTATAATACCAATGGTTCAGATGTTAAGATTCATTTTCATATTTTCAAACTAAACCTTTTTTTCCTACTTTTTTATCTTATAGCCTTCCGGTTAACCGACCACAATTAACTTTTATATATATTATTTCTTTGTTTGGATAAATTAACTTTTCTCTCATAATGGTTCTAAAAAGAATAGTTTTCTCTCACAATGTTTTTGAAGGTTTCTCATGTTGAAAAAATGATCGGTATGTTTTATTTTATTTTGAGAGTTTTAAAGATGTAACACAAAGACTTTTTAGTTTTTAAGAGGTCATCCCTTTTGTTGAAATAATTATTTTGTTTTCGTGATTTTGTCGTTGTTTTGTTTGTCGTCTTTGTGCGGTATTATTTGTCTTTTTTGTTTCGTTCGAGTATTTGTTTGGTTTCAGGTTGCCGACCAACTTCAATCCAGTGCAGATTTAATAAATGACTTTTGCTCGTCAACGTTGCAGATCCGGAGATATGAGTATTCCGGGGACTTAAATATAGTCATATGTGTAGGCTTTTGTACTTTGTCGTTTTATGCTATTAACATGGATGATGTGAGTTTGTTTGCAGATTCATCCCTTTTGTTTTTAGCGAATTTGCATTGTATCGATGTACTCTATCAATTTGAATTAATAAATATCATTTATTTTTTGTCAAAAAAATAATTTTTGATTGGTTTTATATGTAAAGTTTTATTTTGAAGAATCAAAAATGGTATATATTAACAAGGTGTACTAAAAGGGCTACTCCAAGATAGGTCAATTATGATTTGTCAATCCATTTTACTAAAAATGGTATGTGCAAATTGTTTTGATTTGTCAATCCATCACCATAAACTCTTATTAATAAGGTTATTTTAGTAAAAAAAAAATATCATTTCTTTTTACAACTTTATTGTATTTTTAGGAGAAAATTAATCGACACTTATTTTTGAAACAAATGGAGCATTTGATCGATAGTCGAGGTCTCCATGTAGTACGTGCAAAATTACAAAGAAGTTCATATCCTTCCATTCAATTACCTAACATGCAGAATCATGTTGTTGGCATGCTAAAATCTTATCTAAAAGAAAGGCATGATCAAATTTTATTAAACCATAATAACAAGCATTTATGTATTGATACCCATGGAAAAGCATAATAAATTTCAACAAATTAAATATACATGACATGTGGAGTACTTATGTCTAATATAAGTGCCATTTTCATGATACAAACAACTCATTGCATTCGTCCCCTCAAAAAAAAAAAAAAAAAAAAAACCTCATTGCATTCATATTATCATCCTTTTGATTTTCTATTGTGTAGATAAATTGTTTCACAACCCAACCAACCATGACAAGTTTTTACAAAAACACAATAAACTCAATCATGACAAGTGCTAATGATCATCCTGAAGTTCTTGTTATTGTCTTAGCTGATGAGTTAGTTGGGATAGACTTCAAACGACTCAAATGTCAACCTCAATGGCATCATAAAGTAAAAGATCAACCTAATGTTACCCCTATCTATTTTAGGAAGAGCTTAATGGAGCATTTTCAAAATAGTAAAGAAATGGTTGTAGGCTTTACACATATGAAGTTGGGTTCTAAAGTGTATTTTCTTGGTGGTGAGAAGTTGAAATCAGGAACAAAAATTGATAAAACATATGTTAATAGTAATCCACAATGTTATGGTGGCTTTTCTAGTCATGTTTTTCGCTTAGACATAAAGAAAAATTCATTCACTTTAGACCGTTGTAAACCTATGGAACAACGTTATGGAAAAAGTTCTCCATTGGTAGCAAATGTTGATTCAAGAGTTTATGTGATTAGTGGAACACCATATTTTCATAATAACCACACAACCTCAGGTAGTTTTGAGGTTTATAGTGATGGTTGTTGGGGAATATTGAAGGATGTTCCTTCCTACATTGGAAAATTAGGTCATCTTGTTTTAGGTCATAAGTTGCTTATTAAAGATGACATTGGAAAAGTTTATTTCTTTGATACCAATCTTCACACTACATGGCAAGAATTGAATCAAAATGCTCTTAAATCTTTTTTTAAAGTTGGCCTATCATTACCAACAAATGGAATTAGTTCGTGAAGGAATTGAAGATGGTTATGCTATGCGGATACATGCACCAACATGTTCACTAAGGTTTTATCAATCTCTAAATGAGATTTTTAAAGAGTGTTACCCAAAATGGGAATATCCAATTTCTTGTAGGGAGGAACATATTTTTATGGATTAATAGTGTTTTACTCCCTTGTAATATAGATTATTTTCGCTTTTCACCCCTGTAAAAATTTTAGTTTGGATTTCATCCTTGTAAATATATTTTTTTTCCAAAATAACACCCTGACCTATGTGACTCAGCAGATTCGCTGAGTTGGCGCTCACATGGGTTTTTTATTTTTTTTCAATTGCCACATGTGTAATTCATTTACACATCATATTTAATAAAAAAAAAGTACAAAACAATTTAAAAAATCTGAAACTTCATTTTTCAAAAAGAAAAATTAGAATAAAATTCAGATTTTATTTCTAAAAATATAAAAAATTCTAGAATTTAATTTTCAAAATAAAAAAATAGAAAATATATTTTGAAAATTAGAAAAAAAAAAGTTTTTATTTTTCTAAAAAAATTGAAAAAATAAAATATATTTTTTCATGTTTTTACTTTTTCTAAAAAAAGAAAAATTATGGGAAATAAAATATGTTTAAATAAAACTTTTAAAATAAAAATTGAAAAAAAAAGTTTCAGAATTGAAAAAAGTTCAGATTTATTAAAAAGTTTTTTAATTTCAGATTTTTTTCGAATTCAAAAAGTTTTTATTTTCTATTTTTAATTGCAGATTTTTTTTTAAAAAAATTCTGGAAATTTTTTGAAATTAAAACTTATTTTATTTTCCAGATTTTTCTTTTTTATAGAAAAATAAAAACTTATCTTATTTTCCAGAATTTTAGTTTTGTAGAAAAAATAATAATCTGAATAAAACTTTTGTTTTTCTAATTTTCGAAATATATTTTCTAATTTTTGTTGTTTTTATATTGAAAATTAAATTCAAGCATTTTTTATTTTTTTAGACATAAAATCTGATTTTTTTTCTAATTTTTTTAATTTTGAAAAATGAATTTTCAGATTTTTTAAATTGTTTTTTATTATTTATTTTTTTATTAAATATGATGTGTAAATGAATTACACATGTGGCAAATAAAAAAATGAAAAAAATCCATGTCAACGAATCTGCTGAGTCCAAACTAAAAATTTTACAAGAGTGAAAATCGAAAATGGCCTATATTACAGGGGGTAAAACATTATTAACCCTATTTTTATTGCGCCCAAACAATCAAATTTGTGCTATATGGATGGATTGGGTTTAATCAATTTAGAAGGTTACATCTTTTCATAACTATATTTGTTTTGAAATTGTTACATAATTCAGTGGTCATGGCTTCATCATCTTCGAGTACTCCTTTTCAACATCAAGAGACAATGTCCTCAATGCTCAAGAGACAACATTTATAGGAACTCGTATTGCTCATACTTTTGATTGCATTGTGAATGACGTGGTGTCTCCAAATCATGTATTTGATGCATTCTTCTATTAAAAGTGATTAGGATTATTTGAATAAGATTAATTAAGAGTGATTAAGGTTATTTGAATAAGATTAATTTATTAGAGTGTCACACAAGTTATATACAAACTAGACCATTGACCCGTGCTCCGCACGGATCTTACTGACTAAAGAGACATCAATTTGTTTGTCCATAGTACTTGTCAAGAAAAACATATTATTCTAAAATAAAATATAGTTCTCATATAAGCCGTTTTATAAACATAAATCCACATATAAGTCTTATCATAAATATAGTTCTCGGATTAGCACATTGTGGATTAGTGTGAGTTCACTAACAAATTGAGAACACTAAATTTGCACACACTCACTAATCCAATTTTTAAGCAATGCAAATCTGATTCACTAACAAATTGAAGTGTTCAATCCCACTTGTGGTCAGAATCATTCAACTTAAATTAAAGATATCAATGGATGC
>Ga0228711_1009955_pt1 | contig 12677 bp, 9 predicted proteins | sample MedpolnodulmetaG_2_FD_177996 | JGI IMG/M metagenome (GOLD analysis project Ga0228711, IMG submission 177996) | Root nodule microbial communities from Medicago polymorpha collected in Santa Monica, California, United States - brown nodules | ecosystem: Host-associated > Plants > Roots > Nodule...
GTGATTTGGTTGAATCCTCTCAACACTTATTCTTACACTGTAATACCTTTGGTTCTGTTTGGCATCTCATATATAGGTGGCTCGGTATTTCTGCGGTCGTACCTTCTCAGGTGTCGGCTCATTTTACTCAATTTAGTGTCAGTGGCGATATTGGTAACAAGCGTCGTTCGATTACACAGGTCATCTGGTTTGCAACGGTTTGAGAAATTTGGAAAGAAAGAAACAACAGACTGTTTAATGATAAACAAAGCACGGTAACTCAGGTGGTTGATAGGATTACGTCTCTTACCTTTAGGTGGTTGAAGGCGAAATATGTCACTCTTCCCTTCAATTATCATGGTTGGTGGCTTAGTCCGTTTACTATGTTGGGTATTGGCTAATTACTTATTCTTTCTAATTTCTTGTTCTTGTAAATATTGTTTGTGACTTTGACACTTTGTTGTCTTTCCTTTGTACATCTTGTGCTAGGAAAGACACTTTGGGTTAATATTATACACCATTTTAGCTTCTTCAAAAAAAATATTTTTACTGTGTTATTAGTCAATTTAACATCACCGCTATTTAGAAACATATGTTAAATGTGTTGTTATTCTTCAATTGCAGATCAACACTAAGTTCCTCAATTTTCCGACTGTGTTATTATTAAGTGTAATTTCACCGCTATTTAGAAACATATTTTTTCTGTGTTACCGCATAGTTCAAATTTGTTACCAAGATTATAATCATAAAGCTTATCATAAATGTGTGAATAATTCGTTTTACATAGGCACATTTAAAATGGTAATGTTCCAATGCATCAATTAGATCAAGGATGATCAGGGAAGCATAAAAAAATGTACCAGCACAACTACTCATTTTATGGCACGCTAAAGCATAAAAAATGTACCAGCACAACTATCATATTAAATGCGACGGTTCCCTTTCCCTCTCAACATCGTAATGTACCAACATGAACTCTTTTTTCTATTTTTTGTATTTTTACTATTAACATTGTATTTGCACCAAAAGCACATTATTTTCTATTTATTTGAATGTTCTATTTGCTGTCGATATGACCCGTGCGGCAGCACGGGTCCAAGGTCTAGTAAAAATATAATATAAGATGCCAAGAACACTTCGATAAAATGGTAGGGTTTCTCTTTCAGTTTTATTTAAAGTCTTCAGTTTGAATCTAGTCTTGAAAAACAACCATATTACAGTCCTAACTTGATTTAAAGATTAATATATGCAGTTACGTATAGAGGATATCTGATTAAGTATAATAATGTAAAAGAATGAATATTATATGAAGCAAGTGGGTAAAGTATCATTTTCTAAATTTTGTAGTATATATTTTACAAGCGATTTTTTTGTTTGTCAAATAGTCTAGTGGTTAGAGCTCACACAATTTAATTATAGAGAAGTGGAGTGTCCGGGGTTCAAACCCCGACTCCTGTATATAATATGCAATATCTCAACCAACTGAGCTAAGCTTACGAAAATTATAAAGCGAATTTCTATGTACAATGATTTAAATATCAAATATTATAAGAATTCTATCAGAAAAATAAATAATAATTTTTTTTAGGAATTAAATAATAATCTTATTAAATTGTTTTTCCACTTTCCAAGTCCAAATGGGATATCTATTCTCTACACAAATATCAAATATTATAAGAATTCTATCAGAAAAATAAATAATATTTTATTTTAGGAATTAAATAATAATCTTATTAAATTGTTTTTCCACTTTCCAAGTCCAAGTGGGATATCTATTCTCTACACGTCACAAAATGTTGAAAACTAAATCTTCAATAATGTTAGAAGGATTACTTTGAATTTGTTTGCACTTGCATTACCTAAATTAAATCATAAGTTCCAGTTGGATTACTTTAAATTTTAATGATAATGATCACTTTGTATATATTTTACTTTTATTTAATCATTTTCTCTCATCAAAATAATTTATTTAAATCATTCATTTATTACTTTCTCTCATCAAAATACATCAAAGCCACCAAAATTATTAAACCTGATAATCACACAAATATTTTCCGTAAATCATACGGTGTTCAGAATTAAAAAACACCATCATAACTTCAACGGTCCTCCCACTTGGAATCCATTATTTAGTCCGTCTTGATGGAAAACATGTGATTCGTATTTGGCAACTCAAACACAAACTTGAAACATGATCAACATGTGATTCGTTCATTATGTCATATAAGACTAAGGATGACAAAAGTTAGTGAATTCTTTGGGTTGACCAATTTAACGTGATATTTTTAACGAGAAAGTTTTTTTGTTTATTTTTTCATTTTGATAAAAATACATTGATATTTATTCATTTGAATTGTTGCAGTACCTCAAATATAATCACATACTCAACATCATTAAAAGTGTAAAAGATGAATATGTGAATAATATTACATCATTCAAATTAATAGCATCCAACAATAAAATGACTATAAATAATATGATAAAATTTAAGGACGTGTTTTGATTGAGGGTTTAAAAGGGGATTAGACTGGATGACTTACTTTTATTTTTTAAATTATTTACAATATAAATTATTGTAAAAAATTGAAATAATAAAAAGATAAATGATCATATAATACTTCAATCAGACTTAACTTGTTTAATTTTTTTTTCTTTCGTATTGTCCGTAATTTGAAAAGGAAAAGTAAATTTTTCCGTCCCTTCGCCTTCTAAACCCTAAATCCAAACACACCCTAAGTGACTGTTTCAGATCTGCAATGTTGACGCTGAAATTGTTGAATGAATATGTAAAGTATTGAAGTCGATTTTTCAATAGAAAACAAACAAACGAACACCCAACAAGATGATAAATCAAACAACGCCGTACAAGACAACGAACAATACAATGCTGCACTCATACGATGAAATCATAAAGAAAAAAATCTACAAATCTATGTGAAAATCACTTGTTTGTAACGTGAGAGTTGGAACTTTAAACTCATACTAGTAACCTGCTCCGCAGCGGTGTGGATTAACTCATCAAATCTAATAATATTAATTATGATAATAATATAAAATATAGAGATGTCAAAATAGACAACTACCAAAATTTTGTTATAATTATCTTTTAATCAATTTAATTGAACTAAAATCACTTTTTGTCATTTTTTATTTGACAATTCAAAGTCATTTTTGTTACTTTTTGTCATTTATTTTTTGGTACTTAAATCACTCTCACGTGTACACATCACTCATTTATAATTTTTTTAGTATCAATACATAATAAACATTTAATCTTCATGCCTAAAACCTCACACAAATTTCTTAAATGATACTCATTAATCATCTATCAATAACTTTAAATTATTATATTTCAATATTCTAAAATTAAAAACATGTAGATGACAATGAAAAAGTGATGCTTCATGAAGCACCTCTCTCATAATTACTCTGTTTTTTGGCTCCACAATAAGAGTATTTATTAGATATTAGATCTTTTAAGAGGAAGACCGTCTCGTTGTAGATATACTTCAGCGTTATTATTAAATGAAAAAAATCAGTTGTCATTAGGTTAAACTAGTAGCCATCTTTGCACTGAATTCACCATAAGTCCAATGTTCAAATATTGGTGTTGGTTAGCATGGTCTCTTGTGTCATGGTGCCATGGATACAAACAGGAAACAGTGAGTAAAGATCCTATCAATTTATTTAAAATAAATAGAGAATGTCATTTATAGAGACATGAACACAACAGAGAAAATAGATAGCGAGTTTTAGTACTAAACAAGTCACATTATCATTAATTATTTATATATTTTTTAAACTTACTGTATTTTTATTTTTTTCAAACGAAATGGAAAAGAAGTAAAGAGAATCTTAAGTCGGAATAGCCGATTACAACCTGTCGAGCATACGTAATTAAGCTTTCCACACTAACAATAGAAATCAAATTTGATTTTCCTGACACATTACAACTTACCGTTTTTGGCTTTGTAATAAAAAACCATAAACCCACGGACTCAATTCACGTGTTTACAATACAATGCAACTACAATTAGAACTAATTCATTCTCAATGTTATAATTAATTAATGAAAGGCCCGCTTAGAGTGGTTATTTAATTAAAGTTAATAAAGTTCAAATAGATACTTCAACCAACTAGTTGAATAATTATTACTTGAAAAATGCTAATTTGTACCCTTAATATACAAGTTAATGAGTTAAATGTAAATATATATTTTTGAATTTGCGCATTGAATTTAATTTTTGAATTTCTGATTAATTGAATGCACAAATCTTATAAGAATATTTCTGTTTTTGGATTGCTTAATATGTGTCTTTAGAGCACAAGTTAATATAACCCTTATTATTTATGGTTAAATATGTTTTTAATCCTTATAAAATCTGGAGTTTTCAAATTTAATCCCTATAAAATTTTAATAGTAATTTTAGTCCTCTATAATATTAAAGTTTGTAAGAATAATCCTTATTTTAAAAACTTTTTACAAAAAGTTTATGCTTTTAGTCCTCCAAAATAGTCCCTATAAAATGTAAATAGGGACTAAAATTGAATAAGTTTTTTCATAGAGACTAAATTTAAAAGTATATAATTTTGTAGGGACTAAAAACATATTTAACCTTCTTATTATTTATAGAATAAATACTCTTGCAAATATCCCATCTAATTTTTACTCCAAAGCAGAATTTTTACTCTTTTTTTCTTTTTTCTTTTTTATAATAAGAGTTTATGCCATTTTCAATATGTTGCGTATGACCGTTGAATGCATCTGATTCAGTAATTTATATTTACTATTTTATTATTTACCATATCCTAAGTGACAATTTTTGTGGCTATAAAATGGAGTGCAGACATTCCAAACCGCCGCCCAAATTCAGAGAGAATTCTTTGCATTCTTACCTCACCTACCTACAATGTCAAGAGCCAAACAGGTTATTACATGCAAAGGTATATCACTTCATTTTCTATTATTTTTAAACTATAGAGAAAACAATATATCTTATTATTCAACATATAATGAAGGAAACAAGCAGAAGAAGGAAACTGCTGGAAATATTGAAGCATGTTAATTTATCACATCAACTTGTAGTCATGATTGTGTCATATGTATATTTATATTTATTGGATTGTTGTAGCTGCGGTATGCTGGGGGCTTGGAAAGCCTGTGACAGTGGAAGAGATACAAGTAGATCCACCAAAGGCAACAGAAGTTCGAGTTAAGATGCTATGTTCCAGTGTATGCCACACAGACATATCAAGCCTTAAAGGATTTCCACATGTTAGTTCCATAATTTCAATCACATGCTATGTTTTGACTTTTGAGTTTGCTTTTTCCCAGTAACAATAGTATCTATGCAAATATTAAGAATTTTAATTTTATTTTTTGTCAACTAATATAATAGCGCTATAATTTCACTATTTAATATTATTAATCGGAGAATTTAGGATTTAAATTTCGATCTATGTATATTACAATATCTCTATCTACTCAATTATGATAATGAGGACAAAGAATTTTGATTTTAGTGTTGGTATAAAAAGACATATGAGTAAGGTTATGGCAGATTGCAGTGGACCAACGTTATCCACATTCGGTTAAAATATGATTTCTAACTTTGCACGGACAAAAACCAATATTTTTTAAGAAACTAAAATCAAAGTAAATAAACAAAAAAAAAAAAAAAATCCATCTCTTACTTTCACTACTAATTAATGGATATTACAATTGAGTAACTTGCAGAATCAATTTCCTCTAGCACTTGGACATGAAGGAATTGGGTAAAGCTTTCTCTTAATTATTACATGTTCCTATAAATATAATCAAGAAATTAAAACATGTTTGTGTTGTGACTTATCTACAAATAATCTTATGAATTTCATCAAATGCAGTGTTGTAGAGAGTATTGGTGATGAAGTAACAAATCTAAAAGAAGGGGATTTTATAATTCCAACATACATAGGCGAGTGTGAAGAATGTGAGAATTGTATTTCAGGGAAAACCAATTTGTGTTTGACACATCCTGTGAGATTGACTGGTCTAATGCCAGATAACACTTCAAGGTTGTCTGTCCGAGGCCAAACATTATACCATGTTTTGAGTTGTGCTTCATGGTCGGAATATGTGGTTGTTGATATCAATTACCTTGTCAAAGTTGATCCAACCATTAATCTAGCTTATGCTAGTTTCATCTCATGTGGGTTTTCAACTGGTTATGGAGCTTGTTGGAAAGAAGCCAATATTGAAAGTGGTTCAACTGTAGCTGTTTTAGGCCTTGGGGCTGTTGGATTAGGGGTATGTATGAACAAAATACAATCTTATATATTAACGTGTGTTTTTAGGCTTAATCGCGCTTTTGATTCTTTTATTGATAATTGCTCTTCTCCCTTCTGTTTTTACACATTCCCGCTCTACGTGAGTTAACTCACGCTGAAGATAAAACTTACGTGAATTAACTCACGCTCGGCTATTTTGACGGAAATGAGTAAAAACAGATGGGAGAAGAGCAATTATCTCTTTTATTTTACCTAAAGTAAAGTAGTTGTTTTATCTGACGTGACATGAACTTCGGTTTTAAAATGTGTGGTGCAGGCAATAAGTGGGGCTAAGATGATGGGAGCAAGTAAGATAATTGGGGTTGACAAAAATGAGATGAAGAGAGAAAAAGGAGAAGCTTTTGGGATGACCCATTTTATAAATTCTAATGATTCTGATAAATCTGCTTCAGAATTAGTTAAAGAGTTAAATGGAACGGGTGTAGATTATTGCATTGAATGCACTGGAGTTGCACCTTTGCTTACTGAATCTTTGGAAGCCACAAAAATGGTAACTTTAACTTTAACAGTAATGTTGTTGTTTGGTTGATTTGATTCGACCTATGTTTGGTCTAGCAGCGGTTTGAACGCAGCCGCAAATCACGGTAAAAAGTGCATTGGGACGCGAGAAATTAAGTTTGAATGTGGAGCCAAAAAGACTATAAATTAGATTATAAATGATATAATTTGTCAAAAGAAATTATTGTTCTTCCACATATTTATACACTATTTGATTCCAATTTTCTTTTGATTATTATTGTGCTCCTAAATTTTGTTTTCGGTATATATATATATATATGTAGAAAATGTAAACAATTGTATCCTAAAATGCATAGTCAATGTTCTAAAAGTATTAAAAATGCTCTTTTCATACAAATTTCTTTTTTTTGTTGTTGTATTCCTTAATAAGTGTCATTATTATAATATGTATCTAAATAAACAGGGAACAGGTAAGGCAATTGCAGTTGGTATAGGAGCTGAACTTGTTGTACCGTTTGGACTTCTTGCCATTCAATTTGGTAGAACCTTAAAAGGTTCTGTTTTTGGAGGTATAAAAGCCAAATCAGACCTTACAACCATAGCTAACAAATGTCAAAAAGAGGTAATCCATCTGAATATTAAATTATTTATTCTATTCATCTTTATAACTGTCGTTAAAGATGATGCATATGCCTTCAAAAAAAAGTTTAGTTATACTGGTTTTGAGAGTAAAATAATACTCCCTCCCTTCTCCATAACAACTGAGTCAATTGTAAAAAATATTGTCTCATGAATTTTGACCTATTTTAGTTTTCAATACAACATTAATTAATTTTTTCAATTACATCTATAATTAATACTACTTTTACTATTCTTAATTCAATATATTCTACTTTACATTTATAATAAAGAATAATGCACCAGTATTTGAGAAAGACACTCAAAACTATTTTTCTCAATCTTTCATTTATACACTTTTCTAATCTTTGTGAAAAGATAAATTAGCTCAGTTAAACTAGGACGGAGGGAGTATGCTTCAACTAAAATAGACTTATTGTAATAAAAGTTTGGTTGATGTGCTGCCGAGCAACACTCATTTGGTATCTTTCTAAGGGTTTCTTTGGTAGGGTAGGCAAATTAGGCAGGCTTGCTCCGCCCCTAAGTTCGTATATCTAAATGGACTAACTTGCGGTCGAATTGGAACAATTAGTGGTCAGAATTTATTTACTTCTTGATCGAATTTAAAATTATTAGAGTTTTTTTTTTAACCTGAGTTTAAAGATAAAAAAAAATGATCTATTGATAAATAAATGTAGTTTAAATTACATTTTTTGTCCTTTAAATTATTTTTATATATATCACTTTGATCCCTTAAACTTTATTTGTTTTATTTTAGTCCTTTAATTTGCAAATGTTAGACATTTTTATCCCTTAAAATTTGTTGGTTTCATGTTAGTAAGTTAAAAATGTTACATATTTTGATCCATCAATTACAAACGTTAGTCACTTCTAAACCTTAAGTTAGAAATACTAAAGTGGAGTAGTATTCTTGTGATGTGATGTATCAAATCAATTAATCATATAATATGACAAACACACTTCAAATTTCTCTTAACAATTTAATAAATAATTCAATTTCTTCATTCTCATTTCTTTGTTCATAATCAAATTTATTATTGATGGCATCATTCTGCCGGCGGTGTCCCGACGTTGAGAATGAGGTTGATGGTGGTTGGCACCGCCTGCGACGGCGACATACGGTGGAGGAAGGAGAAGGTGGGGCCATGTAATTACGCGGTGGAGGATGGGAGTGTTGGAAATGATGACGTGACGGGGAGAAGTGGAAATAGAGCGGCGGAAATACTAGACATTGTCGGAAAAAGTTAAATTATCTAATGTTCGTAACTAAGTGAACAAAGTTTGTAATGTTTGTAACTTAAGAGACGAAGAAATGCTTAAAAGATTATGTTGCCTAACTTAAAGGATTAAAATGTAATGGAAAAAAGTGTAAGGACCAAAGTGTAACATATTTAAAGAACTAGAATTAGTAACTTATTAAAAGAACCAAAATTATAATTTAGCCATAAAGGTATTATTTACGAGAATAGTTAATATATTTTCTTGGTTCTTTCTTACTTATATTACAATCCTAAAGTGTTTATGCTGGGTCTAATAATATTGGATTATTTTCCATTTTACAGGAATTCCCTCTTCATGAACTTTTCACCCATGAGGTCCCTTTGGTAGATATTGACAAAGCATTTGAGTTATTGAAAGAGCCAACTTGTGTCAAAGTTGTTATCAAGATGTGATATCCTTCCATCCCAGCATCTTTCAATAAACTCTCTCAAGAAAATATTAGAGATGTTTATTTCGGCTTTTTTAAAATTAGAAATTAATGTACTGATCATAATTCTCGTGGTTTATCTATTATATTGAGAATGATGTTATTATGTGAGAAAAAAGGAAACTTATGCTCTCTCTTAATTTAAAATGTACTCTTAAGTAAATCACGTGCCACTTTTTCACTACATAATCAATTTCTCTCTTTTATTCTTGTGAAAATATGCTTTCTCTTTGCTTTTCTCCTAAAGGGAAATGCTCACTCCCTCCCGTGACTTAAGTCATGTTCAGTAGCATCAGTGTGGCTTAAGTTACGTTGAGGCAACATGAGTTAAGTTACATAGGTACAAAGCCAACGTGACTTAAGTCATGTTTGTTTTAGGTAAGTTAAGATTTCATCAATTTTTGCAATTTTTCACAAAGATGCTATTTTTTTAATACCCCAAATGTACAATAGGTTATGTTCATTTTTTAAAATCATGTCATGTCTTAGAAACAACAATAACAACAATTCATTCGTGATCTAAAATAAATCATAACTACAAATACACAAGTACACGAAATCAATTCCAAAAAATATACAATTTTATTTAGTTTTAATTTCATCTACGTTACATTACATTAGGTTCTCTCTAAATATGTGGTATCATCATGATGTTAGGTTTAAATTAAATTCTTGAAAGTTTGCTGAAAATGTTGGCATTGAAGTGTCTTATATTTAGAGTAAAAATTTGTTAATCTCTTTGAAAAATTTAAAAAATTAAGAGAACACAACACATGTATTCCACCAAATCAACTGTATAGGTTATCACGTCGAATCCCTTCATGTAGGATGAGTATTCACAAAAAGGAATGCATGCCAATATATTCTTTTGAACTTAATCCTAAAAAATAAACGCGGTTGTGGCTTCTCAATGACGATGGCTGGTAGGCCTTCGTGGCTATGGATCTGCAGTGTCGATCTGGTTGATGCAGAGGTGGTTCTACTGCTTCAGTTCACGCCGTCAAACGTGGTTCGTTCGCAACCCTTGATCTCTGATTTTATCCAGATCTGTTGAGATTTGCAGTTGTCTTGTGTTGGGGCCGAAGGTTGATTGGAGTAGGTTGGGTTCGTGGTCATCAACGTCTCCAAAGTCAGTTTGGTCGTGTGACTAAATTCAGACTATATAGCCAGAAATGGCGTGAAGAATTTTTTGTCTCTTTGATAGTAAATGGTTGGGGTGGTAATGAATCTTGAATGGTTTATGTGGTTGCAGACGATTCATACGCCAACTTAAGATTTGCCATTCACCTTGTTTGTTTGGTTTGGACTGTGAGGCTCGAAAAGGTCGTTTAGTTTGCGGCCATTGTTGCAGGGAGTTGAGGTACATGAACCGCCTCAATGTTGACTGAGAGTTCAATCACGGATCGAAGACCTTTAATTAGTTTTAGGGTTAATTAGAGGTTGATACACTTGTGTTATTTTAAATTTTTGTATCACCCGTTTGGGTCGACTTACACACTTGTGTGGTTTTCTTGGGCCGGGTTTATGCCCCCCTAGTTTTCATGTATTTTTTTTCCTTTTTTAATAATATTTATGAGTATTTTGAGTAGGGTACCAACTTAGTTGGGAGCTACTCTTTCTGATGTCGTTTTGCTCTTTCCTTATAAAAAAAAATCTTACTGCCCAAGCGGGTCAGCACAATCACAGTCCTGCACAAGATTCCTCGGAAAGAGCTTTTTGAAGTGATCCAAAACTCATCCCTACAAATACAAAGAGACACAATAATATCAACACAAGTATCATACAAATAAATATTTCAGCATCACAAACGCATAAACAAACATAATAATATCGTAAGTCATATATAATATGTTATAGAAAAGAAATTTTTTTTTACCTCAAGTAGAGACATGTAACCGCTAACGACACCGATGGTCGGGTCCGTAGCAATCGAAAGCTGGGTGTAGAGAAAATCAAGTGTCATCCCACCCCATGACCACTCCTGCACTGTGTCCAAGTCCTGCAACATAGTCAGCCATAACATATGAACGTTTTTGTTGTTCTTGTTGGCAAAAATGGTGACGCCAACCAAGAACAACAAAAATGCCTTAATGAACATAGTCTTATTCCTATCCAGCTCATTCGCCTCCTCCTCATCAGCTGGATGCTCCAACTCATCACACCTATGCACGAGTGTATCATAAACAATCTTCAGGTTATGTTTACAAATATACCCACCCCGCTGTTTATTTACCTCAGACATCACCTCCTCCTCAGTCAAACCCAGCTCGTCACCCATGAGCCTCCCAACGATGGGGATGTGTAGATGACACGCCACATCATCTATTGTGACGATCATCTCCCCGACGGGGCAGATGGAAGTTGTTGGTCTCCCCTTGTCGTCTCTCTAGCAAGGCGGTGATGAGACCAGGGTTGATGTTCTCATACCTAGTCTGATGAGGTTTAGATTATATATTCATTTGAAACTTGCTTAGAAAAATTAAAAAAAAAAAAAAAAACAAAATTATATAATTTGAATTGTAAATATCTGAGAATATGATCAAATAGCCTGAAAACTAGAGTTTTGACTGGGACTCAACTGGAATAGCTAACAATGATCTAAAACACAAGGATGAGGTTATGATAGTTATTATAGTTCTTAAAGTGACTATCTTTTCCTCAAAAAGTGTCGGTCTTTGTATTGATACAGTTCGAATTATATAAACCGAACTAGTTTTCCTTGAATTTTTGGCACTAGAGGAGGTGTGCATGGAGTGTTCAAATTTTATAATTCGAAAAAAAAAGGCTTAAATGCACTTTTGGCCCTCTATGTTTGTCATGGTAGCAATTTTGGCCCCCTATTAAAAAAAACCACTTTTCAGCCCCCTAACTTCACCCCATTTTGCAACTCATAGGCCCCCTATAATTTTGACCTGGTCAAAGACTATTATTGAATTAAATTTAAATGGGAAAGAATGATAAGAATAATTAATAGCCTTAGGATTAAATCAATGGTGAAGATTAAAAGACTCAATATAGGTGTTATTGTGTCCCTTCTTTCTAATAAACCCCATTTCTTCTTCTATTCTCTTGTCCTCACATCATCTTCACAGAGGAATTCCACCACCACCATGCCTATCCACCACCACTTCCCTTCACTAAAGGCTCACCCTTTATGTAAAACATGGCCACCGTCACCTCTTCCGTCGCTTCTCTTTCTTCCTCTATTTTTCATCCAAATCTAGATCAGAAAAATCAATTTCAAACAAAAAATAATGGAATGTTGAGAACACCGGCGCGGTTGAGTAGAACTCTGGTGCGGTGTTCCATAAAATTCTGCTATTGTGGTTCTACATCACCACGTTTTTTGTGGTTTCTCACTTCCTCCATCAGCCATGATTTGCGCCTTATCCCTTCCTTCTTCATAATTATTATTCTTTCCTTTATTATTTGACTTAATTCCTCCTTTAATTGCACACTTGAATGCACCCACGTTTTTAGAGTTTCTAATTAATTGTCCCATCTATTTTTTCTTCACTGTAATTGGTGGAGTTTTCTTCTTTTAACGATTTACCACAAGCCA